>FUFK010037800.1_pt1 | contig 304349 bp, 362 predicted proteins | sample 1021851 | NCBI WGS metagenome assembly FUFK01 (sample SAMEA51879418, study PRJEB19060) | metagenome | reverse complement strand
CATTACTCTTGTTATATATTTTACGTTCTTCTCTTGACAAATCAATTATAAGATGCTATAAATATACTTGCAACGTTGAAGCAATTCAAACGCTGTGCAGGACCTGGGGGCGGTACCCAGCAGGTCCACCATAAAGACACTGGAGTTTAGTGATGGTTGATATAGTATGGCATATACTTTTGACAGTTTGTTTACAAGGCGACTGTATGTCACAAGAAGTGATGACATTTAATAATCAAAAGACTTGCGAAACTGTAAGACAACGATACACAGAAATTCCAAAAGACGGTCACTGGACTAGTGTTACATATATTTGTAAACCAAAAGATTCAGTGTCTTTATGATGGGCCTGAAATAGGATCGACTGGCAGTCAATAGAGTTCGTGGAGTTGTCCGGATCTAAGCTCGGTTAACGCGAAGACACGTTATAAATGCAAACGATAATGCATTAAGCAACGTAACATTTGTCGACTTCGGTCGTCTTAATGACTACGTTGTAAATGAGGATTACGCCTTAGCGGCGTAATTGCTCGGGGTTGGCAACTTACCTAGCAACAGAAAAGTTGCACTTTTCGGAGTGGTCATGAAGGTAGGCGTAAGAGGTAGTAAATTAGCAATAGCATACGCAAACAAAGTTGTTCATGCGTTACAGTCTCCTAATCCTATAGAACTTGTTAAAATTAAAACCAAAGCTGATATACATGAAAATAAAGCAATCCATGAGATAGGCGGCAAAGGTGTATTTGTTTCTGAGATAGAACAAAAACTATTAGATAAGTCAATAGATATTGCTGTTCATTCGTTCAAAGATTTACCAGCTGAGATGAATGATGATCTTGAGATCATAGCTGTATTAGAACGTAATGATCCAAGGGATTGCTATGTTGGTAAACTTCATCCATATGCGAGAGTAGGCACAGGATCTCCCAGAAGAACAGCTCAATTAAAAAATAATTTTAATGTAGAATTTGATATAAGACCTATAAGAGGTAATATTGATACGCGACTGAAAAAATTAGATAACAATGAATATGATGCTGTAATTTTGGCGGTAGCAGGTCTCGAAGCATTACAATTACAAAAAAGAATACAAAAAATACTTCCTTTTGATAAGATGTTACCTTGTGTAGGACAAGGAGTGATTGCTGTCCAGGCACGTAAAGATATGCCAGACAAGGACTTCTTTATTCAAAAACTTAATCATTTACCTACTTATTATAGTGTCATGAGTGAAAGAGCTATGCTACAGGAAATTGACGGAGACTGTCATACAGCAGTAGGAGCCGTTTCAACTCTTGTTGGCGACTGCATAATCTTAGAAGCGATAAATTATAATAACAATAAACAATGGAAAGCTATGGCAAAACGGCAAGAATATAATTGGTTAGGAAAGGAAGTAGGTAAGCAAATCAAATGAATGAAAAATTTTACAATGCTTGTAATCGCATAGAACAGCCATCTCCGCCTATTTGGTTTATGCGTCAAGCAGGGAGATATCATTCACACTATAGAAAACTTAAAGAAAAATGGACATTTGAACAACTTTGTAAGTTACCTAATTTAGCGGCAGAGGTAGCCTTAGGACCTATAAAAGAATTTGATTATGATGTTGCTATTTTGTTTTCTGATATACTTTGGCCTTTAGAAGGACTAGGCATTCCATTAAAATTTGATCCAGGTCCGAAATTTGAATTTAATCTCACAGAACAAAATGCAGATGAACTAGCAGACACAGATAAGGCACTTGCATTTTTACATTTTCAAAAAGAAGCTGTTGAATTGACACGATCAAGGTTGTCAAAAGATAAAAGTTTAATAGGCTTCGTAGGTGGACCTTGGACACTGATGAATTATGCAGTAGGACAATCAAGGGTTACAAATAAATTTAAACTAGACTATATGGAAAAAGTTTTGATACCTTTATTGGTTGACAACATAAAATTACAAATTGATGCTGGTGCTGAAAAAGTTATGATATTTGACAGTGGACTGCACAATATGTCGCAAAGTTTTTTTAAGGAAAAATATGCTCCGTTATTACTGCCTTTCGGACATCCTGACATTGGTTACTACAGTAGGCACTTACCAGGAATAGATTGTTTAGATGAAATATGCGAAATAATAGTAGGCGGTGTTGGTTTGGATCACAATGTTGATATCAACGATGTATTGACTAGAAGATTTCTATCAGGATTTGTACAGGGTAATTTTGATGAAAACAAAATGCTTTTACCTGAGCAGGAATTGAGAAAGGAAGTACATAAATTTTGCGATAAGTTAGAGAACGTAGATAGAACTGGTTGGGTTTGTGGTTTGGGTCACGGTATCAACAAACACACTCCAGAAGAAAACGTTCACCTCTTCATTAATATAATACGAAATAGATTTTAACGTTTTCTGTTTCTTCCCATATAGTGATCGGCTGGTTCGTAGTTCCATCTTTTTCCATGATGGCCTCTTATGTCAGCATACCACATTCTGAGACGCACAATAAACTTTCGTAAATTTAAGCTCACTAGATACTCCTATAAGATTTTGGAATACCATCTGCTCCTAATATCATTTCACCTGTGTCTGCATAAGCACCACACATTCGTCCGTTAGCATGGGGACCATAGTATCTTACAGGCTTTACTTCAACTGGTTCTCCGTCACGTAACACAGTTCTTTTGTGATGTACAGTAACAGGTCCTCTTTGCTTTATACCAGCCATGTTATTTTCCTATTTTTTTTGAACGACCGATAGGTAATTTAATCTTTTTTGTCATTTCTTTTCCTTTTTTGCCAATCCAACTTACTACAGTTTCAGTAGCTTTGGCTCCTCCTTGGAATGATTTGACAGCTTTCTTCCAACCCATTGCGGTCACTTCTTTTATTTCCTCGCCATCTTTGAACTTAAATGTTCTATTTTTGGGCATTGATGTTCCTTTGTGGTTATTTAGTATTTTATTATAAATTTTAATAAATATGTATGTATATAATATTAAAGGGGGCTCATGGCCAAAGTGAAGTTCAGTTCAATTACAAGCGTTCATGAAAAGACTCGCAAGAAGACCAGTATTGGAAGTAATAAATCCATGATCAAAACTAGCAGTATGAACAAAAGTAAGAGGCGAAGCTACAAGAGTTATAGAGGACAAGGGAGAAGTTAATGGCAGATAGACCAGACGACCAGGGTAAGCTAGAAGTGGCGGTACGAATTTTAGGCAACGAATTGGTTGCATTTAAGATGACAGTAGATGATTTTAAAATGAAGTGGTTAATACTAGGAGTGGTAACTATTACAGCATTAGGTTGGGCGGCAAGTTCATTTGGGCCCGAACTAATTAGTATGTTTGGAGATTAACATGTACGAATATAAAGCAAAGATATTAAGAATAGTAGATGGCGACACAGTTGATGTTGATATTGATTTAGGATTTGGCATGTGGATGCACAAAGAGAGAGTTCGTATTATGGGCATTGATACTCCTGAGTCTAGAACACGAGATAAGATTGAAAAGAAGTTTGGATTGGCTAGTAAAGCTAGACTTAAAGAACTTATGCCAATTGGTTCCAAACAAATACTTAAAACACAGATAGATAAATCAGGTGAAGATAAAAAAGGAAAGTTTGGTCGCATACTTGGCGACTTTGTGGTCGATAAAGAATTTGTTACACACATAATGATTAACGAAGGTTATGCAGTAAAATATAACGGCCAGAATAAAGATGAAGTAGAACAAGCACACTTAAATAATAGAGAACGTCTTATTAAAGAAGGTAAAGTCATATTATGAACACCGTTACATTTATTTTTCTAGCAACATTATTTTATGTTGCCCAGCCTGAAGTTAAGGAAAATTTGTTTAGCTATGCCTTGACTTTCACAAGTTATGAACAATGCGAAACATTTTTTGACGACTACGGCGATAAACTATTAAATGGCGTAATTGACCACGGCACCCAAACTTATGGACAAGAAGTAGGAATAGATTACTTTGCCTGTGCTAAAGTTAAAATCAATATGCAAATGCCAGGAGAACCAGAAGTACTTGGACAGAAGGTGATGTATCAAAGATGAAATGGTTTATAGTTGCCTTGATGGCCACAATTCAACCAGATATGAGTAGAGATGTATTTGTATTTTACAAACCTACATTTGATACAGTTGAAGAATGTGTATCACATGTTCAAAAATTTCCAAAACCTTTGATGTGGAGATTGGCACAAGAGTTTCCAAATGATAAATTGGATAGAATATTATGTGTCCCTGAAGAAAATGTTAGAGAGATCATCCAACAAAGTATTCCAAAAGATAAAAATACGCTAGATACTTAACCAAAACAGGTTGACACAATACAACTCCTATATTATATTGTAACTATTATGTTTATAAAAGATAGACTAGTAACAAGTATAAGAGCTCTTTCGGGCTCTTTTTTTAATAAAGGAGGCACGATGCCAATCAATAAAAACAAAGGCTCTACTTACTTTAGAGTAGGCACACAGAAACAACAAATCCTAGCGAAATACTGGGGTACAGGTAAGACTTTCACATTGGAAGGTTTAACTGAAAAATTGGACGCAATGTCACCTGGTGCTAGAGTACATGAGATCAGAGAAGCTGGTTTCAATGTAAGATCAAAGCCAATTTACACAGGTGAAGTTGGTAGACCAGCACTTGAATATTCAATTTCAAGAAGAAGAACTTTTGCATATTAACCAAAAGTCTTGACAATATAAACAACTCCTGCTATTATGTAGTATAACATAAACAATAGCAGGAGTTTTTTTATGACTATGCATTTACAGAGAGGTTTAACAACTCTCAACACTAAAAAGCCCAAGAAGAAAAAACTTACTCTTAAGCAAATTGCAAAGTACCAAGAAGACATGCGAAAGCATAACAAATATATGAAGAAGATTGGTGCCGAGAATTTACAAATGAATTTGGAAGAGTATATTGCTTATGTGCGAGGCGAACATAAGGTAAGAACAAAGGCACCCATTAAAACAGATTGGTATCACGATGACTCTACATACCAACGACCGACAGAAAATATTCCAAGTCTTAAGTCTGAAAGTTCTTTTGCCCCTTGCACTAAGAAAGAAAGCATCCAGTACACAGGAGAACGTAGATTGGTAGGCATTGCAACAATGCATAAATCAAATATGGTTCCTATTTTCGCTGACGATGACGATAAAACTGGATCAAAACAAGCAACTGAAATAGCAACTATGAGGAGGAACTAATGTCGGAGTATTACAAATTTGTTACACCTATTAAATACTATATGGGGTTGATATTTAAATTTCTCTCAATCCTGACTTTTGTGTTTGTATGGGTGCCAATGTCATATGCCCAGGCAATAACTTTACAGAACGCAGTTGAGGGAGAATTATATACTGAATCTACTCATCCAGAGCTATACTGTTTGGCAATGAACATATACTTTGAAGCCAAATCAGAACCTATAGCAGGCCAATATGCAGTGGCGGATGTAGTTTTAAATCGTGTTAACGACGCAAGGTATCCGAACTCTATCTGTGAGGTCGTACTTCAAGGACCTGTTAGAGAAAGTTGGAAAACAAAAAAGGATCCTGATCTTCCTAAGGAAGAACGGAAGTTTAATCCTGTGAAACACAAATGCCAATTTAGTTGGTATTGTGATGGTAAAGCAGACAAGGTTAGAGATGGTGATGCTTGGCGTAAGGCACAAGAAATTGCATATAGAATTGTCAATGAATCTAAATTTAGAGGAGTGACAGAGAGTTCAACCCACTACCACGCGACCTATGTNAGTCCAAAATGGGCACCTCAGCTTGATTTGGTAGGTAGAATAGGCACACACATATTTTACAGATGGCCATAAAACTTTGGAAAAAAATTCCCCAACGAATTAGAACAATATTTTTACTTTTATTGTTTTGGATCGCCACGATTGCTGGTGCATATATAACAGGCAGTTATCAACCCAATAAATGGGTGGTGGCTGACCTGACAAAAAAGGTACAGAATAAAGTTCAAACAGAATGGGAAAATTACGGCTTTTACGAGCCNGACATGAATTATAGCGATAATCTATCATTTGTCAAAGCAGTTACAAAATGTATAGATTATATTAATCTAACTACACCCGTTGAACAAAGAGTTCCTAGAGAAATTATAGTTGCAATGGCTGTAATAGAAACTGGTTACGGAACAAGTAGATTCGCTCTCAAGGGAAATAATCTATTTGGTGTACGGACCTGGAATAAAGACGAAGCACAACTTAAACCAAAAGATAATCCTGATGTGGTTTGGGGAGTGAAAACATATATTACCAAATGTCAATCTGTGAAGGACATGGTATCAATAATTAATAGACTTCCACATTACCAAGATTTTCGTGATGTAAGAGATTATCAGATGAAATCAGGAGACAAAGATGTTTTTGCTCTTGTGCCTCTTTTGAGCGAATGGAGTACAAATCCAAACTATACAAATCTAATCATTTCAAAGATTAAGAAGATTCAAAAGATTTTGGCAAAAGAAGTTTCCAAAACATCTTGACTTTATCCATAGACGATATTATACTACAAACATAATGAAGAAGAAATCTTTACACATGGAGGCTTTTATGAAAGGCATTTTTAAATTAGGCGCAATTATTACAACAATGGCAATGCTAAATGCATGTTCAGGAATGGTAACGATTGCAGAACGTGACAACTATGCACAACCTAAATGGTATGCAAATTGTGCCGAAACTGGTACAGAAGGTTGGTTTTGGTGGAAGGAAGAATATGTCTTTGCCTGTGGTGCAGGTGTAAGTATATTTGAACAAGCCGCTGAAGAACAAATGTATGCTATCGCAATGAATAACTTTGCTAAAAGAATTAATAGCACAGTCAACAGTGATACAAAAATCGCATTTAAAAACAACAAAGGTGCAGAAACAAAAGAAACTAGCACACTTATAAGTTATCAAGTAAATGATACAAAGATTCGTGAGCATGTAGCTCGTGAAACAGGCACTTACAAGTATGCTGGTAAAACTTACACTTTTGTAAAATTAAGCATGAAGAAAGAAATCTTTGATGCTTTGATTTCAGAAGCTAAAGCACTGGGAAACTAACATGAAACATCTTGTTTTATTAACAGGAGCAGTCGCCTTACTTTCGGCTTGCTCCTCCCACAATCAACCTGTGATGTCTCAATTCAAACCACAGTATTGTTATCAAACAACAACAATTAATACTACAGATGGTAATACTGTGAATAGCAAAGGCATAACAGAGTGTTCGGATAATCCAAAAAATAAACATTTTTTAGCATACAGTGAAATTGCTAAAGATTGCAGGGAGTATTGGTATGATATTTGGCTTAATGGAAAGGCAGTTGCACAACGTGGTTATGTCTGTCAAAAAATTAACGGCGAATGGGAAATCGTTAGCCATCCTTATAATTAGTTTCGGACTACTTACTGGTTGTCAAACAGGACAACAGTTTCACACTACAAGTCATAGTACAGTTTCAAGCACACATGATCTATATCATCCAGGTAATAGCACCTTTGCATTGGCAATAAATGCCATACAATGGAAAACGTCTATGATGAATGATTATGATAGAAAACAACAAGAGAATGCAGTATTCTTTGCATTGAATAATTTGAAGACAGGACAAATTACTCGTTGGTATAACGGCAACACAGGTGCAAGGGGAACAGTAAAGGTGTCTATGAGCTATCCACAAGGCAGTGGCTATTGTAGGGTTTTAATGACACAAATTGTCTATAACAATAAGAAAAGAGACTTTTCCGAGACTGCTTGTATTAACAGTACTGATAACACTTGGCGTTTCGTCAGGTAAATACTTAACTTAATAAGGACAACAATGGCATTAGGTATATTAGTATTATTATCTGCTTTAAGTATTTCAGCAGTCGCAATTTATTATAGTATAGCAGGACTCGTAGCAATATTTGCCGCGGCCGCTATTCCCATTATGGTTATGGGAACTGTATTAGAAATAGGAAAACTTGTAACCGCTGTCTGGTTACATAGGTATTGGAGTAAGGCGGTATGGTGGCTGAAAACATATTTAAGTGTTGCCGTTGTTGTCCTTATGTTTATTACAAGCATGGGGATCTTTGGATACCTATCAAAAGCTCATATAGAACAAACTTCCGCTAGTATTGAGTCAGTTGAAAAGATTTCTCAACTTGAAACGGAGATTGCCCGTTACACCAGCATAGTAGAAAGAGCAGAACAAAAGATTGCAAAGGCTGAAAATGCAGGTGCTAATAAAAATGATACAATACAAGATCAGATTGATAGAGAACAGAAACGTATTGATACTGCATATGACAGAATACAGCCTCTAGTTTCAGAACAACAAAAGATAATACAGTCAGAAATAGAAAGAAAAGATAAGAAGATAGAACCTTATCTAGCCCAAGTATCTAGCATAGATTCTGACTTGGCTACTTTGAATGATTTACTTAATAGACGTGATGGAGAAAGCATTAGAAGACTACAGAGTATTGTGGGCACTAGAGTTGATGGTACATATGGTAGTAGAACTGCAAAACAAGTAGAAAATTATAGAGAAGGTTTGATTGCAAAACGTGAAAGCATTTTAAAAACAATATCACAGATTGAAGCAAAAGAATCTCCAATTATTACTGCGGCCAATGAAGAAATAAAAAGACTTCGTAGTTTAGCTGAAAAAGAAATATCTGATTCTAATAAAGTTATTAATAAGCTAAGAACAGAAATAGGTACAGTAGTCACAGATAATAGCACAGAGTTAATTGAAGGTGAATTAATTAAAATCAAAAATGCTAATGCTGAAATAGATGCATTGACTGAGAAAAAATACACTATTGAAGCAGAATATAGAAAACTTGAAGCAGAAGTTGGCCCCATAAAATACATTGCAGAATTTATATATGGAGAAGAAGCAGATAGAGATTTATTAGAGGAGGCAGTACGATGGGTAATTATTCTTATAATATTTGTTTTTGATCCTTTAGCAGTTCTATTGCTAATTGCAAGCCAATATACATTTGAATTATCAAACCCAAAACGTAGGGGGTTGGCCTGGCGTGACTATGAACAAGCAAGAGCTAAAAAAATTATGGAAAATAAACCTCCCTTACAAGACAAGCAAGAAGAGGAGGAAGTAGATGATACACGAGATACTGACACTACAGTTCAGACACCTACAGATGATGGACAGAATAATGGGGACGAACAACGAGACGATTTACAAGACATTAACGTGGCAGATGATGAACGAGATGGAAAAGCCGGTGATGAAGCAGATATTCAGTCAGGGGAGAAAGTGGAGGAGATTGAAGAACAGGTTCCTGACAACGAAGTAGTCGAAAAAAAAGATTCCGAATCATCGGTAGAATCAAAAAGCAATCTTGATAATTGGAATGAATGGGTAGAAGCCGCAAATGCCGAAGCGGTAAAAGATTTGGGTGAAACATTTACCCCTGAGCAAATAACAGAAAGAGCTAAACTTTTAGAAACATATGAGAACGACAACGAATGGACAAAGGCCAAACGACGTTGGAAAGATGATAACCCAGATCAAAATATAAAAGATTGGAAACAAGCATATATCACAGGTAAGATAGAAGAACTACCTTGGGCTAGGTTTGTAAGCAATCCAGAAGTTTTGGAAGAAGAAATTGGTAGATTAAAACCAGACCTTACAGAAGTAATTGAACCAGAAGGATATAAGCAAAATGAAGAACAAAACGATCAGTCAGTTTGGAACAAGATCCGCAACACCGACAAGTAAATAATAGGATGCCTGATCCTACAATTAACCTAATTACCGCTCCAGATAAGCTATTAAACAACAATGCAAGTGTTTTGTTGGTTAATCCTAGCGATGCACTTAAAGAGCAATTTAACCACCATGCAAAGCAGTTTAAAGCACCAATAAACTTGTATTTGTATGAAAATACACAAGAACAACTAGGATGGCTATTTGATACTTTATCAATAGTAGATTATATTGTTTTAGATATAGATAGCACTATAATTGAACAATGGGTAATTGGATACATTTTACATTTTGATAAAACTTTTTACTTGACAAACAAGGCAGATAGATTGTATAATGTAATAAATGTTAACAGAATATTTGAACTTAAACAATTTTTGGAAAGGATAAACTATTTTGGGGTGGAATAACAAAAAGCAGTGGAATACTAAAAAACAATTTGACAGAAAACCAAAGGATAGACAATTAGGTGCTGGCATCTATGTTGAAGTAAGAAATAATGATGTGAATAAGGCATTACGTATTTTTAAGAAAAAGCTACAGAACGAAGGTATTCTGCAAGAATACAAAGAAAGACAACATTACGTTAAACCAAGCGAAAAGAAAAGAAAAGAAAAAGCGGCTGGTAAAAAACGTTGGCTTAAAAAGCAAGAAAAATTAGCACAAGATAGAGGTTACTAAGATGGCACTTAATGCCGAACAATGGTTTCCCAGTGTCATTTGGTCTGGAATGCTTAATGGCGTTGATAATGACAAAATTGAAACTTTTGCATATGACAGAAAGAATTTGGACAAAGGAGTTCAGATTAGTAACTATATAGGATGGCAGAGCAATTCTATCAAGCAGGGCGATAACGAAGAATTTGATGTATTAGTAAATGCAATTACAGAACAGGTAAACTTTTGTGCGGCACAGGCTGAAATGCCTACTTTACATATACAAAATATTTGGATTAATATAAACACACCAGGAGCATATAATACATTACACAATCACGCCGGAGCAGTATTAAGTGGTGTTTACTATATCAAAAGCGATCCAAGTCAAGGCAACATTATGTTTGAAAGAAATGATGGAGCAGAATATTTTTTACCTCCTATGGAAAAGCCTAATTATTTCACAAGTACTGCAACAACCTATAAAGCAATGACAGGAGCAATCTACGTATTTCCTGGTTGGTTGAAGCATAGTGTACAGCCAAATCTAACTAAAGATGACAGACTCAGTATATCATTTAACTATGGAGTGACCAAATGAGAATTGAACATGATGTAAAATTGGACTATCAAGATGTCCTTTTTAAACCTAAGAGATCAACTCTTACATCAAGAAAAGATGTTGACTTAACTAGAAGTTTTAAATTTTACAATAGTGGTAAGGAATGGACTGGTATTCCTATCATGGCAAGTAATATGGACGGTGTTGGTACTTTTGCTATGGCCAAAGTATTGCAAGAACATAAAATGATTACTGTACTTAGAAAACATTATTCATTAGACGATTGGAAGACTGCCATTGGAGATGGTGTAAAGATGAAATACCTTTCAGTATGCACAGGCACAGGAGTAATTTGGGATAAAAATGCACCTGACTATGCAGTCATGAAAGAAGTTTTGAAAAGATATCCTGATATTCCGTTCATCTGTGTCGATGTTGCTAATGGTTATCATGAAAATTACGGAGACTTTATTGAAAGATTGAGATATGAACACCAGGATAAAACTATCATTGCAGGTAATGTAATTACTGCTGAAATGACTGAAGAATTGATTCTTAGGGGTGCTGACATTGTTAAATGCGGAATTGGCCCAGGATCAGTATGTACGACAAGATTAATGACTGGTGTAGGCGTACCTCAACTATCTGGAATAATTGAATGTGCAGATGCGGCCAATGGTGTAGGAGGACATATCATTGCTGATGGTGGTTGTGTATATCCTGGAGATGTAGCAAAGGCTTTTGGAGCAGGAGCTCACTTTGTTATGCTTGGTGGTATGTTAGCAGGACACGATGAAGCTGAAGGCGAGATTATAGATGGTAAAGTACAGTTCTATGGTATGAGCTCTAATGCGGCTATGTCAAAGCACGGAAGCAGAAAAGATGGTTACAGAGGTGCAGAAGGCAAAGTTGTGCAAATTCCTCACAAAGGTAAAGTGAGTGACACAATCACAGAAGTACTAGGTGGAGTAAGATCTGCTTGTACATATATAGGTGCTAAGAGATTAAAAGATATGGGTAAATGCACCACTTTTGTCCGTGTTAACAATGTGGTAAACAAAGTATTCAACAGTTTTGAATAAAAAATCACTTGACAATAAGCCATTTACTGCTAAAATAGTAATTACTATGATAAATAGTATTGTTGAAGATATGCCAGGGTTGGGTATTTTCAATAGGGCATGTAGCCCAAATAACGTTAACTTGCTTAATATAAGGAGAAAACAATGACAAGAGTAACTACACTAAACCTTCCCACTTTTCACAGATCTATGATTGGCTTCGACAGCTTGTTCGATGAAATGGACAGAATGTTCGAAAACAGTTCAAATGGAGCTGGTGGATATCCTCCATACAACATTGCTAAAATTAGCGAAGATGAGTTTATGATCTCAATCGCAGTTGCAGGCTTTGGTATGGATAACCTTAAGATTGAAAAGGACAAAAATGTTCTTAAGATCGATGGTACTCAGCCAAAAGGTGCTGACGAAGTGAACTATGTTCACAGAGGTATTGCTGGACGAAACTTTACTAGAGAGTTCACTTTAGCTGAACACGTTGATGTAAAGTCAGCTAAACTAGAAAAAGGTATGTTAAACGTACATCTAGTTAGAGAGGTTCCAGAAGAGCTCAAGCCCAAAACAATTAAAATTGTAGAGGCCGAGTAACAGTGGTAAAGTTTAGGGGGTGAAAACCCCCTAAACAGAACAGGAGTTATTATGACAGTGACAGTTGAATTAGATACTAATATTAATATACAGGAAAAAGTCAAAAATATCGTTGAAGAGCCTGGAAAATACAAGGTTATTTTCATGAACGATAANCATACACCTATGGATTTTGTGGTGTCAGTCCTAATGGAAATTTTTAAACATACAGAAAAAACAGCACAAGAATTAACAATGAAAATCCACAGTGATGGTAGCACGGTGGTTGGTTTATACACATTTGAAATTGCTGAGCAGAGATCATTAGAAGCCACTAAATTAGCACGAAGCAATGGCTTTCCTTTACAGATAGCAATTGAAAAAGAATAGCATAAATAATGTATATGAATGATAACTTAAGGAGTATACAATGAGCTTACAAAGTTTAACATCTGCATCGCAATCAAACGCGGAATCAACTTCGTTTGCNGTTGAAATGAATGCAGGCAAATTAAGCAACGACAAATATTCAAAATTTCTTTGGAATATGTACATGCTATATGACATCATGGAAGATGTTGCATTAAGCATGGGTTGTTTTGCACCAAATGACCCGCAAATGCCAGCTGGTGATGAACCACTAGATGGACTTATGCAGGCTGAAGACATCTTAGCTGATTTTAAAGAATTAGGCGGAGATGAAGCTAACCCACCGGCAACAGTGGCGGCGGTAGATGAATATATTAACCACATTATAAAAAATATTCAGAACGATAAGCAGAAGCTTATGGCCCACATTTATGCTAACCACATGGGAGACCTAGAAGGTAAACATGCGGACAAGGTTCCAGGTAGTGGTAAAATGTATCAATTCTCAGACATAAATGTTTCTAAAGAAGAAATGAAAAAACTTCTAGAAGCAAGAGTAAGTGAATCTGATTCAGTTGAGTGTAATATTGCTTACGGGTACAGACAAAAAATCTACGAACAATTAGCATAAGAAGAATCAGTTATGATTTGGGACCAACTGGTAAAGTGCCAAGACCAGATAATCCAGATGTTTGATCATCATGGAGTTGAGATAAATGAACCAGGGATGGATCATTTTAATCAACCTGACAGCGGATGGATAAACAGAGTATGGCAAAATGAAGACGTTCGTCGAGCTCATATTGATGTTGTAGATGCAAGGAAATCAAAGGGCTTATGGATGATGCATGTATGTGTATTTCCAAATTTACAGAACGATGGTCCTATATATGGCTTTGATGTTATTGCTGGGAAATCTAAAATGACAGGTGCATTTCATGATTTTTCTGCAAGTTCGGGAGGCGAAGACCACCCAATGGTTCAATGGTATCAGGATGCTGTTAAAGATTTTATTCCAGAAAAAGTACGTGAGTTGCCTGAATGGGCAAGAAATATTTTTACCCCTAGCATGATTGCGGCTAGTAATGTAAGAGAAGAAGAAGCTGGAGTTATCATTCAAATAGCTCTGGATAATCTTTACACGTATCTTGATACTATTGGCGAATACAACGGACTGGGCGACAGAGATTTGACTCTTGCAAGTCAAAATTATTATTGTGAAAATCAGCAACAGAATCCACACACTCCAAGGGTAATGAAATCCTTAGGATTAAATGAAGCTGATGTGGATAAATTCTGTACTGATATGTTATTTCCTAAAATCTAATATGAATGAAGCCGAAAGGCAAAAAGCAAAGCAACGAGTACATTTGGGTTTTGTAATCGTTGCTTCTTGTTTGCTAATAGCTATACTAGCCGATATATTTTTTTAATTTGATTTAACTGGATTGTTAAGTGGGTTGTCAAGTGCCTTCTGGATTTTTAGATCTAACTGTTCTTCAAGTTCATCGATTTTCTTATCCAGTCTATCAAGTTTACTATCCATTCGTAATTCAAAGGTATTGATAACACCTCTAACCGTGTCAACGTTAGCCCTGTTTCTTTCATCCTGTTTGTCCATGCTGTCATGTAAATCTCCTACATCATCTTTAAGTTCGATCTTTATGTCATGAACATCACTTTTAGTATCACCTAAACTCTCCTTGAACATACCTATCTCGTCTTTCATTAAGATATAATCCTCTTTTAGAATTGCTAGGTTTTTATCGAATTCACTAAGATCTGGAGCCACGTAAGCATCTATCTTTTGTTCCATCATCAGATATCTGTTATAAAGCTCAAAGCCTCCCCATAGTCCACCTATAATAGTACCTATTAAAGGAATGATCAGTAATAGTTTACTGCCCCCAACTTTGATACCCTTATATTCTATTTCTGCCATATGTTTCTCCTATATTATATTTATTGTAATCCAAGTCCGTACCCTGGTTTATATTGTTCATTGATCATGTCGTTCATCAAGTTGTCCTGTGCTGAACCAAATAAAGCACCGTACGGGTCACCAAGCATCATTTGATCTTTGTAGATCTGTGTATCAGAATACCAATCCATTTGATCTTCATTCTGTTTCTGAACATATTTCTTGAAATTTTCTGTGTCTGCTAGACTGCTAATAAGGGCAATTTTTGTTGCTTCGTTAATAGCACTATAGGTATCTGCCATTGCACTTAATATCCTATCAGCTATCTTTTGTTTTGCTTTTGCTATCTCCAGCTTAACCTTTTCGGATTTTCTCTCTGTTTTTGTAGATTTTGTCTTATCTTTTGATTTCGATTTTCCTTCGCCTCTTCCAGCATCTTCCTCTTCTCCTCTAGACTCATCTCTCCCGGAAGTGTCTCCATCTTTTTCGCTAGACTTACCTGTTCCGCTACTATCGGCTTTGGATTCGCCTTCTGACCTATTGGAATCTCCCTCAGAACCAGTATCTCCACTGCTTTCTGATGATGATTCACCGTCACTTTCTCCCACTGACTGTTCCACATTGCTACTGGACTCTTGTAAACTTTCAGTTTGCTCAGTGGAGGACGTATCGGCTCCGACTTCGGTTTCGGAAACTTCCGGCTCCGTACTGGCATTCTCGGACATCCCTCCTTCAGTAGTATTTACTTCGATATCAATACTTGCTACTGCTGAATCAATCTGTGATCCAATGTCTGCTTCAATTTCTGCTACAGTAATTTCAGGAACATCAGTGCCGCCTGTGTCCATGTCAAAGTCTAAACTAATTTCAGCTATAGTTTCTACTTGTACAACACCTGTATCTAAATTTGTTGAACTCATTTCAACAGTTGCAGTATTTGAAGTTTCGTCTACTTCTACTGTAAACTCCATTTCAATACCGCCACCTGTGTCTTCGTTTACTATTTCTATTTCAAATGAATCAACTTCAGTGTAATCTATAGGTTCAACTGTAATTGTGTCCTGTACAGGATCACCTATGTAAACTTTGGTTAGAACATCTTCTGAGGTATTATATACTGTTTCCTGTGTGCTTAGAACAATGTTAGTAATTGTTTCTGTTATAGTCGTAATTGCATCATATGTTAATGTCATGTAGGGATTAGAAAATATAGGACCAAACATACCTGAATGGTATCCTGAGTCTTGCCCCCACAGTTCCATTTGCCCCCAAAGTTCTGTATAGTTATTTGCCGCGATGTCCTCTGTGTAAGTATAATTTCTTGTGTTACTGTAATTTAAAGTTTCGTATTGATTGAATGTATGCACAAGACTATTTGCATTGCCGTTAGGATCTGCGTTATACAATCTTACAGTGACCCTGAATCTATCATTACAGTCACCGTTTGTTTTACTACACCAAGGTACACTCGTATTTGAATTATGTGATTCAACACTTACTCCATAGTTTAGAGTAAAGCCTGCTTGTAGTTCTGCTTCGGTAAGGTCCTGTGCCATCTCAACATATTCAGAAACTATCTGTCCACCACCAGTTGTACCCACATTCCAATTCTGTTTGTTGCCGGTTGTAACCATGCTGTTACTTGTATTATTTTGTGGACCTGTACATGCTTGGCCTGACGCAGTACCACCACTGTAGCTACAAGGTTGACCTTGAAATGAAACAGATCCAGTTGACGACCAATCACTAGAATTTATACCAGGCAGTGTGTTTGTTGATGTTGTTTCCTGTGTTGTGGTTGTAGTTGTAGTGGTTGTTTCTGTAGTGGATATCTGTTCTATTATAGTTTCTGTATATAAAGTGGTTGTGGTTGTTTCTTCAAAGCCACCGTTGAGTTGTACTTCTGTGCCTGTCACGGTTGACGTTACATCAACAGATTGAACTGTGCCACCATTTGGTCCTGTATCGCCTACTTGATATTGTTGGGTGTATGCTTCTAAAGGATTAGAGTAAAAGCAACAAAATAGCGCCAATACCAATACCCCAAGTAGTCGCCTTGTTTTGCCATTCTTTTTCGTATGCTTCAAGATCATTTTCTTTCAACCATTTGTCGTAATCGGGACGCTTCTCAGGATTTTCTGCCCAAGCCTTAGCCGCTTCTATACCAATNTTACCTTTGTATGGACAAGGTGTTCCTGCTTGTTCCATTGCTTCAAAAACCCTAGCATCTTGGCATAGCAATGACACAGCCGCGACCTTCATGCCCATTCCATAAAGGGCTCTTGAAAGTTTAAGTCTTTCACAGTTTAAATCTCTTATAGTAGTACCGCCAGCAATACCCAACACCTGTGTTTGTACTGCGGCACTGGTCCCAGTTGAACAAACATCTTGATTGTTGATCATGACATTTGGTGCTGATGCTGTTGGTGGTGTTTTATCCACAGTAGTAGTGCCTGTCACAGTTGATGTCACAGTATTTGTTTCTGCTTGTACGGCCATAGGCCAGAAGAATGCGAGTAATGAAACTANAATTAAAAACTTTTTCACGGATTTTTTGCCCTCTTTACTTTCTTAATAATTGTTAATATACTATATCATTATTTATGCCTAGGTGTAAATATTTTTACACCAGCATTATATAAAGATTAAATGCATACTAAATACAGTATGAAGAAGAACCAGGAAATATCAGAGCAGGATTTTATCTGGGAGCAGTTCGACAACCTTTTTGGTCCTATATCAAAGGATATGAAGGTAGAAACCTTACCACAAGAAGTTGAAAAACTTGAAGTCAAAAGAATACGTCTATCTCTTGAGCAAAATCAAGGAAATAGAACTAGAACTGCTGATGAACTAGGAATCGGGCGAACTAATTTGATTGCTAAATTAAGGAAGTATAACTTACTAGACTTTGTTGCATGAAAGCCCTCACGCTCTATTAGTATTTAGTTCTAAACCAGTTTTTAGAGCTTACACCTCTCGCCTGGATATATAATTTAAAATGTATAATTAATCCACAAAAGGACACAATATGATCGAAGGATTTACCTTACCAAAAGCAACGTTTCGTACCCGGGCGTTTGATGAAACAAAAATGGAATACTATTGGTTGGACAAAACTACTGATGATTATTTCAAGGGTAAAAGAGTAGTGCTATTCAGTTTACCAGGTGCATTTACTCCTACGTGTTCAAACTATCAGTTGCCTGGATTTGAAGAAAATTATGATGCAATAAGAAACCAAGAAATTGATGCAGTTTATTGTTGTAGTGTAAATGATGCATACGTAATGAATGCATGGGCAAAAGAACAAAAGATAGAAAATATACAGATGATTCCAGATGGTTCAGGAAACTTTACAAGATTCATGGGAATGTTGATTGGAAAGAATCATTTAGGATTTGGTATGAGAAGTTGGAGATACATGGCAATCGTTAATGACGGTGTAGTTGAAAAATGGTGGCAAGAGCAAGGCATCAACAACGAAGGCAGTGATGACGATCCTTATGTAGAAACAACACCCGAAAACTGTCTACAATATCTAGACAAAAGCATTTAAAGGAGGTAATATGCAAAAAATATTTTTAATCATTTCGGCTGGCCTGATGCTCACTGCATGTGGCACAAGTTATATAACCAATGATGGTAAAAGACTATTAGAAAATAGTGCCCTTGGTTGTGTAGCAGGTGAAGTATTGTTTGGAGAGTGTGCCAAAGGTGCGGCAGTTGGTGCAGGTGCTACTGTAATTTCTGATCAAAAGAAGGATTAGATTTTATCGACATACTAATGAAGTCACCCAGAAAGTCAAAATGCTTTGCAAGTTGACCAAACAATTCTGGGTGCAATACTTCTGATACAATTTCATAACTAGACCTTCCTATTTTTGTATAATAACTTTTCCTTATTCCATAACGTCTTCCGTAATTAGGAAATACACCACGTACGAAAAGACAAGTGTCACCTAAAGTCTTTGCATCGTACTTGTTTTGTTCTTGAAGTGTCAAATAACATTGTGCAAAAGTTTTTTCCGGCAGGAAGTTGGGCTTGTCAATCTTAGAAGCCAAAAGCATTACTACATAGGATTCAATCTCTAATGGTAAATCGTATCCTGTCTTACTTTGTGTCTCTTTTACGATATCGTAAAAGGCTGATGCGTAAGCGTCATCCATAAAAATATTTACCATTTTTTCTTGACAAGTTTTATAAAGTTTGTTATTATATGCTACATTGATCATTACACAGGAGAAACCAATGTTTACAATTTTTAATGCAGAATGTCCACCACGTGTTTATCCTAACACTACGAAATATCCTTTTGCAGACATGAAGCCAGGACAGGCTTTTACTGTGCCTGCAGATCATCATGCGGCAGAACAAAATGCTTATGGTGGTTGTAGTATAGCAAGTTCAGCCTATAGCTGGGGACGTAGAAATGATGCTGTGTTTTCAACTAGAAGAAACACAGATGATTCTGTCACTGTATATAGAGTAAAATAAAAACAAAATATGATTTACATATCATTTGTTCTGATGTTAGTTGTATTAACGGCGGCACTTGCTGTCATCATAAGATTTACTTTTCTTATAAAACAAAATGTAATGCACAATCGTTGTCATACAGACAACATGCAGATTAGGGATCTGCATGGACATACAGAACCACATGTATAAATGGGTGTGGTGTTAATGGTAGCACGTCGGTCTCCAAAACCGAAAGTGAGGGTTCGAATCCTTCCACCTGTGCCAACACAAGGCGTAAATAAAACGTATGAAATTATATAAACAAAACATTGATAATTTTTTTAGATGGGTAAAAGGAACAGAATTAGTAGAGCTGACTGATATTGATGTTTCAGAAGATCCTGTAAGACCTGAATTAGATTTAGAATGGAGATTATCTTCGGAACGTAAAATCTATGGTTTGAAATATGAGGATAACATAGAAGCAGTAATTTGTGTAGCATACACTAATGAGGTACCTAGTACAGTTAGAGAAATGGATTATATGAGCCAAGTGGCTTGCCAAGATGCACAATGTGGTAAGATTGCGGTTGCATATACTGTTTGGTCTCGTAAAAGAGGCGCCGGAAGAGAGATTATCAATAAAGTAAGGGAGTTTTTAGTTAGCGAAAGAATTGCAACGAAACGCCTTGTTACCCTATCTCCGTTAACGCCTATGGCTACTCATTTTCATATTAGCAATGGCGCCAAGCAGATAAGCATAAACGATACTACCCAGAACTTTGAATATACAATATAGTGTATGTGCTAATATTGTCTACACTATATCTAGTTTTTTTACGTATCCTGCCAATTTTTCTTGACAAACAGGTTAAATAGTAATATACTTAACATATTAATTGCATTGCGGAGATCATTATGCACATTACAACCAGAGGCGGCACAAAAACACAGAAGAAATACGTCAAAAGCATGGCTGATTTTTGTGGTGAAAAACTATTAGGTTCAAGATTATATCCAAAAATTGAACTTAGAATAGAGTTGGTTAAAAACTTAATGAAAAAAGAAAAGATCTATGGAGATGCTATTTGGGAAGACGATGAACGTTATCCTAAAGAGTTTACAATAAGAGCAGATGCTTCGCAACCATTAAGACGTGTGTTAGAAACGATAGCACATGAAATGGTACATGTAAAACAATATGCAAAGGATGAATTACACGAATATACTATGAAAAAAGGACATAGATATAAAGGTAAATTCTTTTCTGATAAGTTAGATTACTGGGATGAACCTTGGGAAATAGAAGCCCATGGTAGAGAGACTGGCTTGTTTGTTCGATGGGCAGAAAAACATAAATTGGGCAAAAGACAATGGACTCAAGATCCTGGTGAAGCACAATAATGGAAATACTATACACCCTTCTTTCTATAATTGGTATTTACGGATTTGTAATTTGGTTACTAATTATGTGGAATAACGAAAAAATCTCTTGACAAATTAGTAATTAGTTGTTATATTAATAACATGTTTATTACAAAAGAGGCACCAATGAAGGCAAAACCACGAACAATTAATACCCAAAAAGCCTTGGCAGTTGCATTTATGGCTGATAGATTGAACAAGGGTTACATCAAAGAAACAAGACGTTTTTCAGAAGACGTTCCTACAATATTTGCTAACAAGGAAATTGTAAAATTTTATTTCGAAGAAGAAGATAACTTTACACCTAGCGATTATGTAAAGGCAATTCCTACAGACGAAGATTTTGATAGTGTTGATATTGCATTGAATCATTTTAAAAGATACAGTATGGAAATACTTGGTGACAAGTTAAACGATTTTCAAAAAGATATTTTTTCCTGCGTAGGAGGTGAAGTTGTAAACAAAGGTAAATTAGGAATTATATCTTATGTTCCTGAATTAGTAAGACGTGAAGTAGAAGAAGCAAAACTCAAAAAACTATTAAGAACAGAATATAGAAACAGTGAACACGTTGGTGAAATTTTAAAGCCTGTAGTTGGTAATATGAAAATACTATCAAGAACATATAGTTCTAATTGGGACTCTTATAATTATCTTGCAGACATGACAGGTAACATTGTAAGTTTTATGAAAAAAGATAAATTTGAAGTAGGCACCAGATTAAATTTCAAGGCGAAGGTGAAAGGACATCAAAAAAATAAACTGTTTGATGGAATCAGCGAAACAAGGCTAAACTATATAAGGAAGACTAAATGAAACCAAGATATGAAGATAAGTGTAAAGTAACCTGCACTGATAACGATAAAACGGTTACCGCAGACGTCATGAGCTATAATCCAAAAAACATGCTCATGATTATACTAGGCGAAAGTAAAATAGGAATGAAATGGAATGGAAGAAGTGTGTACGTAGGTAATGCACTTGGTATGGAATTTACTTCTAAAGGTCCTGAAGAAATCGTCACACTGAAAGGAAGAGGATATGCCTAATCTAGTACCAGTAATTATTGAAAAGGAATCAAGAGGTGAAAGAAGTTACGATATTTACAGTAGACTTCTAAAGGATAGAATCATCATGCTTGATACCGATGTTAGTAGCACAAGTGCAAGTTTGATTGTTGCACAGATGTTGTTTTTAGAATCAACATCACCAGGCAAGCCAATTAACTTTTATATTAACTCTCCAGGAGGAAGTGTAACTGCTGGAATGAGCATTTATGACACGATGCAATTTATTAAATCTCCAGTTCACACTACAGTGATGGGTATTGCGGCAAGTATGGGTAGTTTTTTAGCTATGGCTGGAGAAAAGGGTAAAAGAGCCATTCTTCCACATGCAAGGCATATGATACATCAACCAAGTGGTGGTGCATCTGGGCAGGCAAGTGATGTTGAAATTAGATACAAAGAATTACAATATTGGAAAGAAACACTCACAGATCTCTATGTCAAACACATAGGTCTTGATAGAAAAAAAGTTGAAAAAGACATGGACAGAGATTTTTTTATGAGTGCAAAAGAGTCTATTGAATATGGACTTGCTGACTTTATAGCTGAGAAGAAATAAAATGCCTTCAAAAAAAAGGGTTCAAAGAAATAAAGAACAGTGGCTTGTAGAGTTTATACGTAAACACGGCCACGTTTACGGAGCAGAGCTTGGTGTACAAAAAGGCATCAATCTCAAATATCTTATAAATGCTATTCCGCATTTGCATATGATAGGTGTTGATATCTGGGCAGACAAATCAGTTAGATGGGACGGAACTAAAAGCGAAGATCTTGTTCATCAAGCAGAAAATGTAAACTCAGAATTTTACAAAGATCTAGTAAATTTTGCAAACGATAATCATCCACGGGTAGTGTTATATAGGCACTTTACAAACTATGCACATAAGTTTGTTGAAGACAATTCATTAGACTTTATATTCATTGATGCTGGACACGAGTATGAAGATGTGCTAGAGGATATACATTATTGGTATCCTAAAGTAAAACCAGGTGGACATATCATGGGACATGATATTAATCAACCACAAGTCAGAAAAGCAGTAAACGAAAAATTAGGAGAAGGTACTTGGCTTTTAGCGAAGAAACAAAAGATATGGTACAAACAAAAATGAATAAGATTAATAGACAATTACACTGGACAACTGTAATCAGTGAAAAGTTTATGCTAGGCATAATAGGTTGTTTGACTATTGTTGCCGCAGGATTTGAAGTATATGAAATGTTTTTAGCAAGGAAGATCGAACTTGCTGATTTGTTTCTACTTTTTATCTACACTGAGATTATAGGAATGGTTGGGTCCTTTTATGCAAGTAGTAGGATCCCTGTAACTTTACCTATTATCATTGCCATTACTGCACTATGTAGATTGATTATTCTACACAGTAAAGATAATGAACCTTGGGTGCTTATTGCAGAGGCTGGTGCTATATTAGTATTAGCAGGTGCGGCCTATTTAATGAGCATGAAAGAGAAATTAAGTTTAGAAAAACAGAAAATGAGAGAAGAAAATGAATCTAGTTAAAGAAACTGTAGCACAAATGAAAGGCATTCCTGAGGAGAAGGATTTAGTAGAAGCCTTAAAAAAAGCAATATTTGAGATTACGTTTAATAAGTTGGACGGTGAAGAAAGAATTATGACATGTACGAAAATTACTGATATGATTCCAGAAGAAAGCAGACCTAAGACGGACAAAAAGGCTAAAGAAGGTACTGTTACTGTATGGGATATAAATGCTAAAGGTTGGCGTAGTTTTCGATATGATCGTGTTACAAAAGCAGTACCATGCATATTCTAAAAAGACTTCTCGTAGTTCAGCTGGATAGAACATTGGTTTGCGGAACCAAAGGTCGGAGGTTCGAGTCCTCCCGAGAAGGCCAATAATGGTTGAGTATAGCAAAATCAGACCAGCTCGAAAAGATTTTAGTGGCAATCTCATTAGGATCTCTATAATAGAAAAAGAAATTGAGTATGCTAAAAGTCAACTACAACCTCACGATACAGGACACATACATACTGCAATCAGTTGGATGGAACATAGGATAGAAGAACTAAAAGGCAAAACAGATGGGTCCTGAAGGAAGTAATTTAAAGTTTTCAGAAAATCAAAATGACTTTTGGGTGCTTGATAAAAAGCATTATGCCAAGACTGGCTATTTTGTGGACATAGGTGCAGGTGATGGTGTAACCGGTAGTAACACTTATACATTAGAAAAATTTTATAATTGGCAAGGTTTATGTGTTGATCCTAATCCTTCTTTTTTAAAAAGTCTATGTGGATCAAGAGACGTTTTAATAAGCGACTTGGCTGTATGGAATGTATCAGGAGATGTATTAGATTTCAGTTACCTAAGCCAAGGTCGAAAAGAATTCTTCGGATGGAACTTTAGAGCAGGTGTTACAGATAAAATAAATAAAACGTCGGTAAATTTTGATAAGCATAAAGTTTTTTCTATCACACTTAACGATCTTTTAAATTTATATTCAGCACCTAATAAGATTGATTATATAAGCATTGACGCAGAAGGAAGTGAAACAAATATATTAGAAGCCTTTGATTTTACAAAATACGACGTAGATTTATTTACAATAGAATACAATGATGCCGTGAATAGAAGTATTGTTCACAACATTATGACGAACAACGGATATGATGCCGTTGACATCGATGACTCAGGCGAGGATCGATTTATTAAAAATAGGAGAGAGTAAATGGTATTAGGAGTAATGACAGTTTTAGCATTATGGTCTTGGGATAACGCCGACTATCTTGCAACAATGAACAAACAAATTGCAGAAGGTTACAACTGGATGCAGATTGATTGTAGAGCCCCTGACGAGAGTGTTCCACATATTGCAATCGAATCACCGAATGGCAAAAAGTGGGTTTGTAATAAGCTCGTCAAATAGAAACATGCCGCTTTAGCTCAGTTGGTAGAGCAACTGATTTGTAATCAGTAGGTCCGCGGTTCGAGTCCGTGAAGCGGCACCAAAATTTTAGAGGAAGAAATGACTTGGTTAATCGTTGTATTATCACTTTCCGGAAGTCCGGATATTAAAATGGAATTTAGTTTTAGCAGTAGCAGATATTGTAATTTTGCACTAGAAAAAATTGTAGCAGAAACACCTGTTGCAACTGTTAAAGGTAGGGAAGTTAAGACAACTGTTAGAAAAGCAGTTTGTGAATTTAGAAACGCCTAATGGTCGTAAATATTGGGTCCATCATTAACATAGACAGGTTTACAGTAAGCAGTAACCCTGTCTTTTGGATCAACTAGAGTAGAATAAGAGTAGTTACCATATTGTCTTGGTATTCTCTTAGCATAGTATTGACATACGTCTATGCTTCTAAAGATCATTGAATTAGGCTGTTGTTGCCGGAATTCACCCGTGCCTAACACAACCACAAGCATGAATGCATGGATCATATTAGTCCCCTAAATGAATCCTCTAGTCGTTGCAAATAACCATGCAAAGCCTAGAATAGCACCACCTACAATCAATACCAAAACCGCTATCAGAATACCTTCTACAAGTTTTCTGCGTCTTTCTTCTTGATCGTAGATCATCTTTTGTCGTTTTTTTCTTATGTCTGCTTCTGTTCTTAAGAGTTCTTCCCAAGCAGATGGACCTCTTGAAAAAGAGATTATCTGTTTGAGTTGTTCTCGCATGTCTTCTGCTTTTTTCTTGGCCATGAAGATTTGCAAGGCTTCTTCTTCTACCGAACCCGAATTAAACAATTTTTTAAATATCGGAGGTTTTTTATTTAATTCCTCAGCTTTCTTTATATCTGAAACAGAATTCATCCATCGACCTAAATCGCCGGCCATAGATTCAATTTCTCTACCTGCCGCAAATCCTGCCTTGATCGTATTGAAAGCCGCGGTTGCCCCCGCTATGGCTGTTACTGGATCTATCAATTAACTTCACCCTCTTATTGTGGACAGAATGTCCTACACTTCTATTTATCCAAAAAAGTTTTTGGTTATCTTTTAGCATAATCCACTTGACAGCCTTTTCATGTGATGTTATTATACATAGTATAAATGACAATAGGACAAGGCATAGGATTATTAGTAATAGGCATACCATTATCATTTGTGACACTTTGGGCACTGATGTATTTTGGAAATAAATTTGATAAAGAGAGGCAAAAAAATGAGGACACAACCACAAGAAATTATTAAACAACTAGAAGCTGACAACTCACGTTTAGCTAAAGAACAAGTTTTACTATCTGCAATGGAAGAAGGATTAGATGAATTCTTTGCAGGTATAAAAATGGCTTTGGATCCATTATACACTTTTGGAGTAAAGCAGGTTCCAGAATCCAAAGTAGATGGACAAGGACTGAAGTGGGAAGTATTTTTAGATGTTGCTGAAAAATTAAACAAAAGAGAATTGACAGGGCATGATGCCAGAGATGCAATACTTCTTACTAGAGATATTGCTACAATGGATCAATGGAATATGTTTTATAGAAGAATACTAATAAAGGATCTACGTTGTGGAGTGAGTGAAAAAACTGTAAACAAGGTAGCAAAGAAATTTCCACAGTATTCTATTCCAATTTTTACTTGTCCATTAGCACATGATTCTGCTAACCATGAAAAGAAAATGGTTGGAAAGAAACAAGTAGAAGTTAAACTTGATGGTGTAAGGGTAATTACTATAATACAAGGTGATACAAGTCATGGAAACTTCAGTAGGGTAGAAATGTTTAGTAGGAACGGAAAGCAGTTTCATAATTTTGGACATATTATTTCTGAGATAGAAGAAGTAATTAAAGATAATCCTCCACCATATGATTTGGTATTGGACGGTGAAGTTATGAGTGCAAACTTCCAAGACCTAATGAAGCAGGTGCACAGAAAAGATGGAAAGCAATCTACAGATGCAGTTCTGCATTTATTTGATATGTGTCCTTTATCAGAATTTCAAAAAGGTATGTGGGACAAGCCACAATCGTTTAGAAGCCAAGCAGTCAAGGCTTGGGTAGAACAACATAAAGACGTCTTAAATCACATACAAACACTTGATTGGGAAGATGTGGACTTAGATACCCAAGAAGGTCAAGATCGCTTTGTAGAGCTTAATAAAGCGGCTGTAGACGGTGGTTATGAGGGGGTTATGATAAAAGATCCTGAAGCACCATATGAATGTAAAAGAACACATAGTTGGTTGAAGGCAAAACCATTTATAGAGGTAACACTCAAAGTCGTTGCTGTCGAAGAAGGCACTGGACGTAACGAAGGAAGATTAGGTGCCGTAATAGTAGAAGGAGAAGATGATGGATACAATTATAGCCTTAACTGTGGGAGCGGCTTCACTGATGCTCAACGTGATGAGTTCTGGGCTGAACGTGATAGTCTCCTTGGTAACTTAATAGAAATACGAGCAGATGCTAGGACGAAGTCTCAAGATTCTGAAACGTATAGTCTCAGGTTCCCAAGATTCAAATGCTTCCGAGGTTTCGAAGCAGGAGAAAAAGTTTAATCCACGTGAAAGAAAAGACGGGGATAAAATGACGGACAAAGAAAAAATGGATGAAGGTTACAAAGGTAAAACTTTTACAATTAACGGCATTGATGGAGATTTTTAATGAGTTTTGAATTATTTTATTATGGTTATATTGCGATGGTGATTCTAATAGCCATTGTTATATTTGACGATGTTAGACAAACAAGGAGAGACAAATGAATAAAACATTAGAAGCATTCAAAAAGAAGTACGGGGAAGGCACAGCCGCGGACTTAGACTATGGTAAACTTACCATTATTGCTTTGTGCATTTATATTGCAGTTCAAGTGTCATAGGTGATATCATGAGAGAATGGATTTACGATTGTTGGAATCATATAATGGATGCAGAAATTAATCCGTTGAGACACATTCCAGATTTAAACGTTCGGCATATGATTATGCAAGTTCTAGCTTTCATGTGGTCAGCAGTATTTTCAATTGCCATAGCAGACAGTATTATGGCATTTGGTATTAGTGCTATCGTTCACGTCTTACTTGTTGCGGCCGTGGTAATAACTGTAGCAACATTCAAGGTGGCAGAATATAAACCATCTGCATTTACATGGAAAACTGGTTATCATTCGCACGGTAGAGGCAGAACTTACACAATCTACAGAGACAAGAAGGGAAATGCACACAAGGTTGAATTGCCTGATGGTGATCCCGGCGGCGAGCATGAATGATTTATTTCGAGTGCATTTGCCTCATCAAGACATAAAATTTATATGTCATGATAAAAATGTTCTAAAAAATTATCCTATCATTCCGGCAAAAAATTGCTTGCCGGAATGGTATTCTAAACTTAAGGCTAGTGAACCTAATATATCTAAATGTATGCCCGTTAGAGATATGATTAGTGCAGGCTATATTATTCCTAATGCATTTGAGATGGGCCTAGGCACCAATATGGAAAACGATGTTGCAAACGTTGAAGTTGTGCATCCTGTGGAAAGACCTGGAGAGTTCTATACTTTTTTGAATCATATGATTAATCCTGATAGTTTCCATACCCACGAACAATGCCCAGTCCATATTAATAATGAAAAGAAAACCTATTTCAAGATAAAACTACCATGGCGTATAGAAACACCAAAAGGATATAGCACTCTTTTCATACAACCTTTTTATAATTTTAATACTGATCTTGTGGTGTTACCTGCCATAATAGATACAGACGAATATGATCACAGTAACTTGAATTTTCCTTGTTATGTAACAAAACAAGAAGCTGATCTTAAACCTGGCCAACCACTGGTCCAGTGTATTCCATTTAAAAGAGAAGTATGGAAACACACACTTGAATTAGGTAAAGAAGAAACAAATAGTAAGATGAATTTGTTTTTGAATAACATGTACAAAAGAGCTTTTCACCAGAAAAAGTCCTTCAATTGACTTGACTTTACTAATTAAAAAATATATACTGTAAAAAATTATCGGAGATATCATGGCAAAGAAAAGAAAGAATGTTTTCAAAACAAAAACCATTGAACCTAAATGGGATGATGTTGATAAGCTAACTGGTGATCAATATAGTAGACGTTTACATGCCGCTCAAGAACATTACAGGATGGATTTTAAGCAAGATGCATACAAGAAGTGGATACTTGAATATTGTAAGACATCTGAAAAATGGAAAGAACATTTAAAAACTATAGCAAAAAACCCAGATAGAGAATTTAGATCAACACTAGCAGGCTTGTGTAGGTTGTCATCTGTAGGATGTCCAGATTTTTATAAGCCCTATGCAGATTACTGGTTAACATTGGCAGGAACCACAGGTGAGGTCAAGCCTCGATCAGAATCAATTGATAAATGGATACAGGAATTAGTAGACAAAGGCAGTCAACTTAAACAATCAGAAGATAAGAAGAAAGAAGCAGAAAAGAAGAAAGGTAATGTTTATCGACCAAGCATTCAGGAAAGGATTCATGAACAGGCCTGTAACCAATCTGAAAAGATAGATGATTGGTTAGAGAAATGGACCAAAGATCCAAAAAAATTCAAAAAAGACGATTTTAAATTTAGTAAACATTTTATTGCTAACAAGGTTACACAGGCCCATGCTAGGGTAATGCTGGGATGGTATGAACCTGTTGCATTAGAATTACACGAAGTGCTAAATCCTCCATCTAAAGCTGAATATGGTAGAATGACTGAAAAAGAACAAGACTATGCCGATCAGCTAGTCGAAGGATATGCTATACACGATAAAAAAGATATAGAAAACTTGTATGAAGGTTACAAGAATTTATTAGGTGCATTAACAATGCTCATAGATATGGCAAAAGCAAGTCGAAAAACACGTAAAAGAGCACCTAAGAGCAAAGATAAACTTGTACAAAAATTAAAATATAAAGTATCAGATGAGAAATTACATATAGCAAGTATTAATCCTATTGATATTGTAGGCTGTAATGAGCTTTGGGTATACAACACAAAAACCCGTAAGATAGGCAAATACGTTGCACAAAATATTGATCCGTTGAAACAAGAACGTGAAGGTACTGGTTTAAGTGTTAAAGGCACAACTATTACGGGCTTTAAAGAAAGCGAAAGTATTCAAAAGACCATACGTAAACCTGATGAAAAACTAAAGGAATTTCATAATTCAGGCAAGATAAAACTACGTGATTATTTAGATAATATAAACGCAGTTGAAATAAAATTAAATGGTAGGATAAATCCTGAAACGATTCTTCTCAAGGCAGTAAGATAAATACTTACATGAGCCAGATAAACAAAATTAGAGAAGGTCTCTCTAGCTTGAGTACAGCAATAGAGACCATAGCAAACACAAACAAACCAGATGTTCCTGAAGCAACTGTGAACAGCATTAGCGGTAATGCGATACACGGCGGTAAAATAACACTATTAAGAAGCACAGGAATACGTGATCAAGCCACTAGAACATCTTTACTAGTAGAAGACGATCAAATTACTGTTGGCAAAGCAGACATAGACAATGTGCTCGGTGACTTAGATATTGAAAATAATCTTACTGTTGGCGGAGAATTAAAAGCTGAAAAGCTACATGTGGACGAATTATTTTCTAATCAAAAACATACAACTTCAATTGATTTTGATCTAACAAGTGAACCAGACTTGATAGGTATGCAATGGAGGAAAAAAGGTCAAGCAACAAAACAAATTGTTTGGCGAGAGAATAGATTTTACATAAGCAGTGATATAGATTTACATCGCAATGCGAGTCTTAAAATAGATGACATCACTGTGATAAGTGCAGATGCACTAGGTCCTACAATAAAAAAGAGTGAACTTACTACGGTTGGTAGACTTACTAATCTACAAGCTGATGGTAATTTTAATATTGATGATTTCGTATTGTATGACAGTGGTACAATGAGATTTGGAATTGGGGTAGAGGCACCTAATGCTCAATTCAGTGTCGCCAGCAATGAAGCAGAATTTGTTGTTGATCCTGATTTTGATCATTTGAGGGTAGGTGCTTATACCACTAGTAAACTTTCTTTGATTACAGACAATAAAGAAAGACTAGTTCTTAAAGAACACGGAGGCGTTGAAGTTAAAGGCAGTTTAGGTGTGAATGTTCAATATCCAGGAGAGGATGTTGATTTACAAGTAGCAGGAGCAATTAGATTTGCAGATAAGAAAATATCTGTAGGTGAAGATGTGCCTGTGGAAGGTAACTATAATTTAGGTGATTTACAATATAATACTAAACCATCAGCCGGGGGTTGGGTTGGTTGGATTTGTGTAGAAAGCGGAAATCCAGGTAAATGGAAAAGATTCGGAGCAATAGAGAAATGAAACTACACAAAATAGACACAAACACAATTACTATGGCCAAAGAAGGACTAAATTCATTATCTGAATTAATTCTTGGTTTAGGCAATGTTGTAGGTCAAGAAGATTCAAAACTTGTAGTAGATGCAAAAGGAGTATTAAGAATACAAGGCGACACATCTACTATTATCAAAGGAAACTTAGGTATAGGAGTATCTAACGTTCCAGATGATCTATCGCTCGAAACTGAGCGACCTGTGAAATTCCAAGGTAAGAAATTCGAAGTAGGTAATAAAATACCCACAATAGGGCTATATAACAAGGGAGACATTGTCTGGGACGATGATCCTAAACCTAACGGAATACTTGGTTGGATTTGTATTAGAACAGGCACTCCAGGAGAGTGGAGAACATTTGGGACTATAGGTGCATGACAGATTTCAAAAAAGTAGATAAACATGTAAACCGATGGTACATGTTAGGAAGAGTTGCGCCTTTTGGAGCACTATTTGTAATTTGTGTTTTATTAGCATTTGATCTCAATACATATTTAGAATACGGTTTATTGGCAATAGCAATATTTTTTGCCATATTTGCATTTGCATGGTGGTGGTGGGTATTAGATACTGTCAAACAGCTATTTGCTATGATGGAAAGGACGCATCAAAAATTTGACGATGTTCTTGGCGAATTAACTAAAGTTAAGCAGGACCTAAATGATAGTAATTGGGAACGGTCAAAGTCGAAAAAAGATCAATCTAAATAATTACAACGAGTTAAAGATTGGTTGTAATGCAATCATTAGAGATTATCATGTTGATCATCTAGTCTGTTGTGATAAGAAGATGGTAAAGCAGGCACTAGCACAAGGTTTTTCACCTGTATACACTAGAGATAGATGGGCAAGTGATTTTGATTCTCCACATGTTATGAAATTACCAGATTTACCATATAGCGGAGACAACCGCATGGATGAACCTTTTCATTGGGGTAGCGGTCCATATGCTGTATTACTGGCAACCTTTTTATCTAAATATATAAAACTTATAGGATTTGATTTATATGGCATTGATGGTAAGTTGAATAACATTTACAACGATACTTCTGGATATCAAAAAAACACAGACGACCAAGTAGACTGGAGTTATTGGGTATACCAAATAGCAAAAATATTTGAACTGAACCAAGATAAAACATTCCACATTTATAATTTGGAAGATTGGAAATTACCAAAACAATGGAACTTCAGCAATATAAAGGTTGACAATATTGTAAATTTATAATATAATAAACTAAACTTGAAAGGTGAAATATGGCAAAATACTATTCTACTAAAACTTACGGACATAACATTGGATTGAGTGCAGTATTTAGACAACCTAATGCTGATCATTCTCACTGTCATTTATTGCATGGATACAGTTTGCAATTTAAATTTACATTTGGTTGTGATAAACTAGATAACAAAAACTGGGCTGTTGACTTTGGTGGACTTAAACCCTTAAAAGCATGGCTTGAAGATAGCTTTGATCATAAAACTTGCATTGATGTGAATGATCCACACAAACAAGACTTTTATGATTTACAAGATAAAGATCTCTGTGAAGTTAGAGAGTTTGATGGTGTAGGTGCAGAAAAATTTGCCGAACATGCATTTAACTTTGCTGACAAATTAATTAGAGAAAAGACAAACAATAGATGCTATGTTGTCAGTGTTGAATGTGCAGAGCATGGTGCTAACTCAGCCATATACGAGAGATAAGGCAACCATGTGCAATGGCAAAAGTAGATAAGTCACAATATTCTAAAGCTCAATGGAAGATAGTTCAAGCTGAAAGACGTAGGCAGAAAGAGCTTGATCGAAAACTAAAGGCGCAAAAGAAACTAGAAAAACAAAAAGGTACAGAAAGAACAGTTAAAGTACCAGATTATTCTCCGCCACCGGTTCCTAAAGAAGTATCTCCCAACTATATTGTATGCTTAAAGCATGGTACAAAGTATGATTACACTTATGTGAATAATTTGTACAACATGACTAAAAGGCATTGCACCATACCTTTTGAGTTTGTTTGCTTTACAGATGACATTAGAGGTTTAGACCCTCATATAAAAACAATTAGTTTACAAGAGATAGGTGTGTATGGTTGGTGGTACAAACCTATGTTCTTCGATAAAAATTTTCCTTTAAAAGGAACAATACTGTATTTTGATTTAGACGTAGTAATATTTAAAAATATAAATGATTTGTTTACATACAACCCCGATCAATTTTGTATTTGCAGGGACTTTAATAGAAGTCTTAGAAGTGATTGGAATAGAATGAATAGTAGTGTGTTTAAATTACGTACTGGTGCTTTCCCTCACGTATATGATGAATTCATGGAAAACCATGCAATGAATATGAGAAGATTTCATGGAGACCAAGATTGGATATATGAGATGATGAAAGACAGGCAAAAGCAATGGACATTTTGGCCTGACCAATGGATAATGAGTTACAAATGGGAAATGCGAGACAGAGCAGATCTTGATAAAATAAATGGAGTAAGGAATTTTAAACAAAAAAAGACTCCAATGGTTTTACCTAAAACTTGTGTTGCAGTATTCCATGGCGAACCCCATCCTCATCAAGTGGAAGATGATTGGGTCAAGGAGAATTGGAGATGACTAACGAAGACTACAAAGTAGATCCAGGATCTATAAATGTTGATCAACGTAAGATAGATACAAGAAGAGATGCTTGGGACAGAGACTACATGCCAGTTGATTGGATAAAGCCTGAACCAAAAAGTGATAAACGTATTGAAAATGCAAAGCCAGTTTTTATCTTTGCTTTTTTCTATATTTGTATAATATTCATGATGAGTAGTTTAAAGTAGGAGAATGATGGGTGAAAGTAGCCGTAGTGGGTTCCGGGATAGCTGGAATCACAACTGCTTATTTCCTTGCAAGAGCAGGACATGAAGTGGTAATATATGACAAAAGAAAGTATCCAGCAATGGCTACAAGCTATGCAAATGGCGGACAACTCAGTGCCAGTAATGCAGAAACATGGAACAGTTGGCGAAGTGTAAAAAAAGGAATCAAATGGTTATTTAAAGAAGATGCACCATTAAAAATTAATCCTAAGATTAATTTACAAAAATATGATTGGATTTATAGATTTATAAAGGCTATTCCACAAGCTGAAAGTAACACATTGAAAACTTGCCAATGGGCTTTACGGGCACATAAACTTTACAAGGAGATAGCACTAAGAGAAAATTTATCTTTTGATATGGTAGAAAAAGGAATTTTACATATCTATACGGATAGGTCAGAGTTAGAAAATGCAAGAAAAATTAATAAAATTTATAAAAAGGCAGGTCTGGCTCGTTGGGAAGTATCACCCAAAGAATGTTTGGAGATTGAACCTGCTTTAGTGCCGCCACCAAAACTATTAGGTGGATTCTTCAACGAAACAGACTTTACAGGTGATATACATAAGTTTTGTACCAACCTATTGTTTATATTGGAAACCAAATACAATGTTAAACATGTACACAAAGAAATCAAAAACATCGACTTAGGTATACCTGTGATTATATGTGCTGGTGTAGAAAGTAGAAGTCTTGCAAAAACAATAGGAGATGACCTGCCTATATATCCTGTTAAAGGATACAGTATTACAATACGTAATCCTGAAGTTGCTCCTTGGACTAGCATGTTAGATGACGAAGCAAAAATTGTTACAGCAAGGTTAGGATCAGATAGATTAAGAGTGGCTGGCACGGCAGAATTGAATGGGTACAATACCGACATAATACAAAGTAGAATTAAACCTTTAATTAAATGGAGTGAAAAAATGTTTCCTGGTATCAATACTGAACATGTTACTCCTTGGGCAGGACTTAGACCTATGACTCCAAACATGATGCCAATTGTTAAAAGAAGCAAACGGAATAATAATGTTTTCTATAATACAGGTCATGGGCATCTAGGTTGGACTTTATCTGCCTATACTGCATTAAGTATTTCAAAACAAATAACGGAGAAGAGTAATGAATAAGTTTATTTTTGATGTTGACGGAACACTTACACCTAGTAGACAACAGATTGATATGGACTTTGCTGTTTTCTTCACAGACTTCTGTGCTGAAAATGATGTATATCTTGTTACAGGTAGTGATAGAGAAAAAACAATAGAACAGATAGGAGAGGAAATATACAGTCTTGCACAGAGAGTTTATAATTGTTCAGGAAGCGATGTTTGGGAAGGAAATGTAAATGTGTACACAAGTGAATGGAATATACCAGAAGAAGCAGAACAATGGTTAAAAGCAGAATGCAGATTGAGTGACTTTCCTTTAAGAACAGGATTGCATATAGAAAAAAGGCCGGGAATGGTAAACTTTAGTGTGGTTGGTAGAAATGCTACAATAGGTGAACGCAAGATGTATGTTGAATATGATCTCGCAAATAAAGAAAGAATTAGAATTGCCAAAGAGTTCCAAAAATTTTTTCCGGCCATACAAGCAGTAGTTGGTGGTGAAACTGGTATAGATATTTTTCCTTATGGCAAAGATAAAGCACAGATTGTAGAAGATTTTGATGATTTGAACGACACTTTGCACTTTTTTGGTGATAGAATGGATCCAGCAGGTAATGATTATCCTTTGAAAAAAGTAATACTTGACAATGATTTAGGTGTGTGCTATAGTGTTGACGATTGGAAACATACTTGGAAGTTATTAAAACAACATGATTAGAAGAATTGGATTTGCATGTAAGTACATGCACCCAGATCAAACGCAGAAAAAGAAACTGCTTGAAGAGATTCAGCGTCCACTAAATACTCGTAGCACGACAGTTGCTTGGTTGAACAGGCAAACTAAAGACGTTGCTGAAGAACGATTGTGGGATATTATGGTCCACAATATTAAAAGTTATTACAACTTGATCGAATATGTAGGAGGATTACACAATGATTTACGAATGGTTAGACTTGGCAGTGATGTCCTGCCTGTTTACACTGAGCCTACTTGGAGTTACTTTTGGCGTAAAAATGATGTCAGAGCATATTGCGAAAAACATTTCAAACCAGTCGGTGACCTTGCGAGAAAGTTGGATGTCAGGCTGTCTATGCATCCTGGTCAGTTTACTGTCCTTGCATCTGATAACCCAGACATAGTAGAAAGAAGTATAGAGGAGTTTGAATATCATGTTGATGTCGCCAGATGGATGGGCTTCGGCCAGCAATTCCAAGATTTTAAGATCAATGTCCACATATCCGGCCGCAAAGGTCCAGCCGGTATCATCGACATCCACCCAAGACTATCTCCGGAGGCGCGAAACACAATTACGATCGAAAACGACGAAAACTCGTGGGGTATCGAAGCAAGTTTGGAGTTACGAAAACACCTCGCATTGGTGCTTGACATACACCATCACTGGGTCAAAACAGGTGAATATATATTGCCCACCGACGATAGATTTTCTCGCATAGTAGATAGTTGGCGTGGTGTTCGTCCTGTGATACACTATTCAGTATCTCGTGAAGACATTCTAGTTGATCACGATTTAGATACATTACCAGACATGGATAAGCTACTTGAACAAGGGTACAAAAAACAAAAACTTAGAGCACACTCTGACTACATGTGGAACAATGCAGTAAACAAATGGGCAATGTCCTTTAGAGACACCGCAGACATTATGGTAGAATCAAAAGCAAAGAATCTTGCTAGTATGAAACTACTAAATACTGTATGCGTTTCTTAGAATTACAAAATTGCAAAAGAACAAAAGCAAGTAAGTGTCAATGTTCTGACGTAGGTAAGTTGTCAGAAGACACTGAACAGCCTGTCTTTGCAATTTGTGAATTAGAACATTCTGATACTGTAAAAGGAACAATCTTATTCATGCAAAAATCTGGTTCACCTACTCTTATAAAGGGTACCATCAAAGGATTACAACCAGGAGAGCATGGTTTTCATATACATGAATTTGGCGATTTAAGTCGTGGGTGTGAATCAGCAGGAGCACATTATAATCCAGACGGTGTTGATCATGGCAACCTCGAAAACGGTCATGTGGGCGACTTAGAAAATATTACAGCGAACGAGGATGGGATTTCCGAATTTACTATTGTAGCAAAAAGAGTAGATTTAATGGGAGATCGTAGTGTAATAGGTAGAGCAATCGTAGTTCATAGTGATGAGGATGATCTAGGTAAAGGTGGAGATGCAGAAAGCCTTAAAACAGGTAATGCAGGCGATAGATTAGCCTGCGGTGTTATTACCTTAACTAAAGGAGAAAACAATGATTAAAAAATGGGTAAAATCAAGAATTGAAGAACGCACTTCATGGGATGGCGCGGCCTTAATCCTTATGGGTGTGTTAGTTCTTATCGCTGGTCCATTTGCAAAGTTGGCGGCCTACGCGGCTATCGCCTATGGTGCATGGACAATCTACAAAAAAGAGGATTAAAGTTCATCGATTGTGATGTCTGAATTTACAGGAAGATTTAATTTCTTTCTTTGTTCAACGCCTTTTCTTTGAGCAAATCTTTTAGGATCACAATCGGGGCAAACGTGGACATAAAAGTCGTCAAGTCTTTTAGGGTCCACTTTGCCCTTCTCTCTTTTAAATTCTTTATGGCATTCGTCACATTGAAAGATAGCATAAGACCTAGTGCGTTTATATGGGTGGTTTTTTCCTTTCTTACTTTTACGTAAATAAAAGCGTACTTCTTTTTCAATTCTTTTATACATACTCATATTTAGTTACGTTAGGATTATAAAATATTATATAAATACATAGGAGCAGGTAATGGCAAACGTATTATTTTTAACAGATTCAGCCAAGGAGCAAATGGTTAATATGCTTGAAGAACACAACAAACAAGCTGTAAGATTAGCATTAAAAGGTGGTGGTTGTGCAGGCTTTAAGTATGATTGGTCATTGGAAGATGAAACAAAAAGTGATGACGAAGTTATTGAATTACCAAAAGGTAAATTTTTAATTGATCCGGCTAGTATAATGTATCTATTAGGATCAACAGTGGATTACAAAAAAGAAGTATTTGGCTCATACTTTGATATAAAGAATCCTACATCTACTTCAAGTTGTGGGTGTGGCGAATCAGTAGGATTTTAAAATATGGCAAAACAAGATATTTACTTAGGAGTTGAGGGTAACGACGGTACTGGTGATAGTATTCGTGAAGCCTTTAGAAAAGCAAACGAGAACTTTACAGAACTATATGCTGTTTTTGGACAAGGCGGCACAATAAGTTTTACAGCACTCAACGATACTCCAACAGGGATTACTGCTGACGGAGTATTAATAGGTAATTCTACTGGAACAGAAATAGTCCAAAAAACATTTACAGCAGGAACTGGAATAAGCATTGATAACACTAGTGATACTGCGATTACGATAACTAACACTGGTGCAAATATTAATGCTGATACTAGTCCAATACTAGGTGGACCTCTAAGTGGTAACAATGTATATGCAATTGGTAAAATCGGAACATCAACGGCATCGATAGCAGAATTTAATTCCACACACGGATCTACAATCACTATAGATGATATTGTAGTTGATAAAAAATTCCAAGATAAAAACTATGCTCCGCACGTTTTACATCAACCAACCAAACCAGTTATAGCAAGACCTGAACCTACAGATGATGCAGAGTACACAAAGACAATATCAGAATATAGATCAGGTAATCTAGTAATTAACAGTCATGGACTTGATAATAGTATTAACGGTTCTAAATGGAGATATACTACTACGGGTACTGCTCCTAATGGATTAACAAATAACACAGATTATTTTATAAGGTTTGTAAACAGTAGCCAAATCAGTCTACATCCTACTAAAACAGAAGCACAAAATGATGATGACAACTCTAGGGTAAAAGTTAATATTGCTTTAGGATCCGTAACTGCAATTACAGGACAAGATTTTATTAAGGATCAGTCATATGATTCTGCACTATATGGATTTTTCAAAGACGATGAAGTTCTTCCTAGGAGAGCAACTGTAAGAAGACAAGGTGATGATATGACTGGTGCATTGTACTTGCATGATCATCCAGGATATCTTGCAGGCACAACAGGTGATATTTCTGAAAGACAAGCGGCCACAAAACTTTACGTAGATAACTCCTCATACGCAAGTACAACAGATTTATTTGTTACAAAACAGGGCGACGATACGCAGGCAAACACTCCTGTTGGATTTGAAGGCAGAGGTTTAAGTTATGCTTTTGGAAGTTTGAAAGCGGCGGCACAAAAAGCACAAGAAATAATGGAATCAGCACCAGTAGAACCAGGTGCATATAGACAAACAATAACATTTGATCAAGGTAAAGGCATTTCACTCGTTACAGGTGCTGAAACTAAGACACCAAATGCCGCGGCTAAAAATGCAGTCATTTATCTACAAAAGAACAGACAGTTTATTCAACAAAGTGTAGTTGACTATGTGCAGGACTATTATCCTTCACATGATTTTGCCGCAACCAATGTACAAAATCCAAATGCAGAAGCATTGCTATTTAAAAATAAAGCATTCATTCAAGAAGAAGTTACAGCTTGGATAAACTATCAAATTAATACAGGTGCAACTGTATCATACAGCGATGGAACTGCTAACTACACAGGTTTCAAATATAGTTCTGCTAAATGTAAAAGAGATGTAGGTTATATTGTTGACGCTTGGATAAATGATTTATCCAGAGGTGGTAACATTGAAACACGCAGAATAGCGTCAAGTTATCTAGCAGGTAATATAAATGCTGTCAAAGTAAATAATTCAAATTCAAACAATACAGTTGACCAAATAGCACAAACAAATGCCGCTCTTGAATTTGCAAGAGACCTGGTTCAAAACTATGTTTTAAAAAATAAAGTTTATCCTACAAAACAAGGATACTTCCAGGCTACTGCAACTAACTTCCAACCAAACAGTTTTCAGTTTTATATAGGAACTTCTTCTTATGCAAATTCTTACATTAACGGTGGAACAGTTACAAAATCAGACGGTACAGTTTTAAATGTAAGCACTTTCACATATGACTATACAACAGGTATTGCTACCGTTACTACTACCACAACACATGGTTTATCTATTAATGACACAGTATTTCTAAAAGACATAAATGTATCTTGTACATATGATGGTGTAGTTACAAATAAAATTTATCCTGAACATGTGGCACAGGCTAATGCAGATCAGTTTACTGTTGAAACAGGAACATACGGAAGTTCTGCTCCTGCAAGTACAACATTTGACATTTATGTAGGACCTTCAAAGTATGCACACACATACGTTAGTGGAGGTAAGGTTTACAAAGGACAAGCATTTCTTACACCAACTGGAGCAACCTATGATCCAGTAACGGGTGTAATGGTTCTTACTGTTGGTTCTCACTCGTTAACAACTTCAGATGTAATTTGGATTAAACCTTATGGTATAACATTTACCTGTGGGCAAGATAATAATGCAACTCTTCATCCGTATCCTAGATCGAAGGATCCAAATTACGGAAAGCCAATTGCAATTACGGCTGTAGATACTACCACCATTACAGTTAATGTAGGTGTATCAAGCAATACAACCAATCACACTTTTGTTAGTGCATCTTCAAATGCAATAGAGTATTGGGCAAACAATTACGACATCACAGGATTTTCATACAGCAACACAACCGGCTATGCAACTGTAACAGCTTCAGGACATGGTATGTCAGGCGGCACAGCTTGTAAATTAGCTGATATATTGATACAATGTACACAACCAACACCGGCACTTAAAAAATATCCTGATGCTTTTGTATGTGAACAAGGTACAGGCATAAGAGATGTAAGTGGTAGAGCAACAACTCTTACAGAAACTATTGTTTCAGTTATTGCAGGTGGATTAGATAAACTAGCGGCACCTGTACAACCTCCGATTTCAAATAATACTTGTGAACGTGATCTAGGTTTAATTATTGATGGTATGATTATTGATATACGTAATGGTACCAATAGTAACTTCAATGCTTTACAGGCGGCGAAAAGATATTTCAGTACACCAAGTGGACAAAAAGCAAGAGTTCAACAAAGCACACAAACTATTGGTGCAATAACAAAAGCAAAGTCATACGTTAATTCAGTTTTAAATAATGTAGATTTAAAAAGAACATCTAAACAATTTGTAGTAAACTCTGCTAACCTTACAAGCACTCAATTTGAAGTGACACTAGGAACTTCTACCGTTGTTCATACATATATAAGTGGTGGTACAGTTACATTTGGAGCTGATCAATATCTAATAAGCAATTTTGCTTATGATAATGTTACAGGAAAAGCTATTATTACAACAACTACCGCACATGGTAGAACTGCTGGAGATGTTGTATTCTTAGAAGACATAAAAGTTTCGTGTGCAGACGGAACAAAGATATATCCATCAGATCATTCAGGGCTCATTCCGCAATACTTGGATTCAACTATTAATAATGTTAGCAATACAATTAAAAATGCTATTGCAAACCAGTTCGATATAATTATTGATATCTTGACAAACGGTTTCACAGCAGTTGATACTTACACCGTGGTAGAAGGAAGCACTTATAGAATTAGATTTGGAAATGGCGGAACTAACTATTACACAGATCAAGGTATTAATTCTAATGTTGACATTCTTCCGGGTAAAATAATAGTTGGTAAGACAACAGGTGCTAGAGGTAGAATTGTAAAATATACAAGCGGAGTTGACCTTGGCAATCTAAATTACGATGAAGTAGAATGTGTATTAGTTGAACCTAGAGAATTTAGAATAGGTGAAGAGCTTGAATTTGGTAACCCAACAAATGAGAAACAAATTTGTATCCATGTAGAGTCTGGTATTTACTATGAAGACTATCCTATCAAAGTTCCTGATAACGTATCAATCAAAGGTACAGATTTTAGACGTTGTCAAATTAGACCAGCACCAAGAATATCACAATCACCTTGGGTAAGAACATATTTTTACAGAGACAAACTTCTTGATAATTTGAAAATTACAGACTTTACAGGGTCTGATATTGCAACAGCTCAACAAATAACTATTACAGGTGATAACTCTGCAGGTGGAACGATAACAGTTACTCCTGCAGATAACATTGCACCAACTGCCTGGGACGGTGCATGGTTCTATACCGATAGCGGAGCACTTGGATTAATATCAAATGCAGACGGCGGAAGTAATTTCAATGTAAAACTTACAATAGATACTTTGCCAAATTTAGATCCTATTGCTTCAGGCAACTGGCATATCAAACAAACTACAAATTATGGTTACCACTACCTTACTGATCCATTAGATTCTACCAGTACTCCAAAAACTAACGATCAGATGGATGTGTTCTTGATGAACGATGCAACTAGATTAGCAAATATGACATTCCAAGGACATGGAGGATTTGCACAGGTTCTAGATCCAAGTGGACAGGTACTTATTAAATCTCCATACACGCAGGTTTGTGGATCTTTCTCAGGTTCAATTAACAAACAAGCATTTAGAGGGGGAATGTTTATTGATGGTTTTGCAGGTAATTTAGAAACTGTTATTACAAGTAAAGATGATAACTTTACCCTGAATGTGCAATCAGTAGCAGGTACGGGTTTAAGAATTAGAAAACCTCAAACACCAGCACCTTTCTTCCTAGCAGGTGTACGTTATCAAGTTGATGCTATTTCAGAATACGATGGTGGAACAGGAACAGCAAAACTTCTAATCAATAAATTATCCAACGGCGGAAACGGTTTCACAGATGCAGTACCAGGAGGCGGTACAGAAATATTCATACAAACTGCTGGTAACAGAAGTATGTTGGCAAACGACTATACTCAGGTTAACGATTTAGGTTATGGATTGTTCTGTAATAACGCGGCATTGTCAGAACAAGTTTCAACCTTTACATATTACAACCATACAGCGTTCATGAGTAACAACGGCTCTGAAATTAGAGCTCTAAACTGTTCAAACGCAAACGGTAACTTTGGATTAGTTGCAGACGGAGCCGATCCAAACGAAACTGTTGACTCGGTTACTTCACTTAGAAATATGCAACAACCTGCCAAGGTATATAATGATGCAGACAATTCAAACAGCTTAGGTGCAATATCACATGATGCTGGTGTATTTACAGTACATGTATTTGACTGTGAATATCATCCTTACGCGAACAGTTTATTAGATGTTTACACAACAAGTGGCGTTGTCACATATGAAGTAACAAGTGTTAGTATTCTTCCAGGCACAGGAAGTGGTGCAGGACCATCAGGTAGAAAAGGAAGCAATCTACCTATATATAAATTAGGTATTGCAGGAAGCACAGGTTTAGAAGCGGCGATAACAGGTGATTACGATGCAAACTTTGCCAGTGATGCGGCACCATACGTTGTAATTAGAATGAATAAAAATCATCTGTTTGATGATGTTGCAGGTGTAACAAGTATTAGACCATCAACAGCATTGGTGTTTGATGAAAACCCTGCCAGAGTATACAGAACTATTAGCTTTAACAACCAAGACGCAGATAATACACAACTAGCGGCAGATAGATTCCAAATTGTTTTCGACAGTGGCTTTGGTCATTTAAATCTCACACTTAGAAATGCAGAAGCGGCACTTAACACATACGCAGGCACAGGAACGACAATGGGTGCAACTGCTGGTGATGTGGTTGTAGCAATTGAAAAGTTAACTGATGCACAAGTAACTAGAATTGGCAACAATGATATGATATTCTCATACAAGGGAAAAACACATATTGTTGGGAATTATACTGACAGAGGATCTTATGCAACTGTAGAATTGACAGACCTTGCTAGTTCAAATATTAACAGTGATAATGCTTTATATAGTGGAACAGGTTTAGGAGCAGATTTAAGATTTTCACCTGCTTCAACAAGAACAATACCTCTTTCATTACAAGATAATGAAGCTGGTAACATCACAGTAGGTATTTCAACACTTAGAGCAAACGGGCATGACTTTGATAAGATTGGTACAGGTGGTTTCAATACAACTAACTATCCAAGTATCATTTATGGTGAACCTACTAATTCAGCCACACAAGCAAACGAAGTAAGCGAAAGAGGAAAAGGTAGAGTATTTTTTGCATCAACAGACCAAGATGGATTCTTTAGAGTTGGTAAATTCTTCAGTGTTGATCAAGGAACAGGTACGGTTACTTTTGCGGCATCAATTGCTATTAGTAACTTAGATGGACTAGGATTTAAACAGGGTGTAAGAATTACAGAATTCAGTAACGATGACACAATGTCTGACAAATCTCCAGATGCTGTTCCAACTGAATTTGCCGCGGAGGCATTCCTTTCAAGAAGATTAGGGTTTGATAGAGTAGGTAGTGCATTAACTAATGCAAATGTTATTGGTCCAGGTGTTGTAGCTAGAGATGGTACAACTCCATTAACAAACAATTTGAGTGCAGGTAGTTTTAAAATATTCAATCATGCTGATCCAACTAATGCACAAGATGTTACTACAAAATCCTACGTAGATGGAAGAACACCTTTTGGTAATGAAGCCATAGGAACAGCAACAGCTAATATAGTTACAAATGATATATTGGTTTGGGATGGTTCTGCTTATGATAATGCAACACCGGCAGGTGACATAGGTTTATCAGTATCAGGAAATATAGTAACATTTTCTATTACATCTGGTGCTATTGTAAACGCAGATGTAAACACAAACGCCGCTATAGCTCAAAGCAAGTTGGCAATGAATGCCGCAACTACCAGAGCTAATGCAACAGGAATAACACAAGCTGATCTAGGATTAGTAGCATTCGACTCAGATGACTTTAGTGTAACTGATGGTTGGGTCACACTAGCCACCGGTGCAGTTGATTATGCTGACTTGCCTACACAAGGACAAAATACTGTTTTAGCTAGAACCACTGCAGGTACAGGTGCACCATCTGCCATAGCAATTGATGATATCGTAGATGCTTACAGCAAATTTACTACAACAGGTGTTGCAAGTAGAATTGTTCAAACAGGAACAGACGGAAGTATTGATACACAAAAATTAAAACTTGATAACTATGATATTTTAGATCAAACTAACTTGACAATGACATTAAAGACACCTGGTCAAGGAGTTGTATTCAATACTGTTGGTACTATTCCAAGTAATACAACAACAACTTTTCCTGGCTCTATTCAGATAGGTGACACAGATGTAACTCCATCTTTCTTCCAAAAAAATAGTACATTTGGAGATACAACAGATGCAACACTGAACGAACCAAGAATAGCTACAGATTGGATTTACAGTTCATTCATTGAAGCACCAAGTGAAAAACTTTCTGCTTCAACCGGTATTGCCATAGGTGCTGGAACAGGATTTACAAACGCAGGTGAAATTGCCATTATAGCTAATAACAACGTGGCGGCAACTGTGTTTACTCAAACTTCCATGAATCCTTCTTCAAATAATGGATATAATTTAGGAACATCATCATTAAGATATTCAAACGTATATGCAACGAATTTAGATGGATTAGCTACAAGTGCCAAATATGCTGACTTGGCTGAGAATTATCTAGCTGATGCTGAATATGAAGTTGGTACAGTATTAGTATTTGGAGGTGAAGAAGAACTTACAACAACCAAATACAAAGGCGACAGAAAAGTAGCAGGTGTTGTATCTGAAAATCCTGCACACTTAATGAACAGTGGACTTGAAGGAGAACATGTTACTCCACTTGCATTACAAGGAAGAACACCTTGTATGGTAATTGGTAAAGTAGAAAAAGGTGACATAATTGTTACAAGTGCTATAGCAGGATATGGTATGGTAGATAATAATCCTACTGTAGGAACTGTTATAGGAAAAGCAGTTGGCAAAAAAGAAGACGATGGCAAAGGCATTGTTGAAGTTGTGGTAGGGAGAGTATAATGGCTATTCAAACTATAAACATCGGATCCAGTGCTAACAAAGGTGATGGTGATCCTTTAAGAGTTGCTTTTGATAAAATAAATAAAAACTTTGCAGAACTTGATGTGACAAACACAAATAGAGATATTGTAGGTTCAGTATTTGCAGACGACTCTACTTTACTTGTTGATGCTGTTAATGGAGTGATACCAGGTTACATAAAATTATCAACATTAAAATCAGTAGCGGCGGCTAGCACAGACTTTGCTGACTTTCAAAGTAGAATAGCGAATCTGACATAGAGAGGATGAAATATGGCAAATAGATTTCCAATTATAGTTGACAGAGATGATCAAAATAAATTAAAAGAATTGCCAACTGGTGATAATTTAGATTTAACAGGGTCAGGCATTGTTGGTGCTGGAAACATTGCGGCCACAGGACTTACTATAGGTGGCGTAAGTTATAATCCTTTTAGTGGTAGCTATAACGATCTCACAGATAAACCAAACGTAGCAACAGATACAGACGGATTGCCAGAAGGTTCAAACAATCAATATTTAACTAACGAAAGAGTTGATGACAGAGTCGCGGCAATTTTAAGAGAAGGAACAGGAATAGATATTGTCTATGACGATCTAAATGGTACCATTACAATCACAAACACAGGTCAAAGCGGTGGTGGCGGTGGTGGAGGTTTACCTCCTGCCATAAACTTTGATGGACTTGCAACTAATCAAGTTGTAAAGTATAGCTCAACAGGAAGCCCAACAAATACCGCGTCATGGGTAAATGGTTTTGTTAACTATAGTGAAATAGTTGGCACACCTAGTTTAGCGGCTGTGGCTACAACAGGAAGCTATACTAATCTTGTTAATAAACCAAATTTAGTTGATGACATAAGTGATCTCACAGATGTAGATACAGTTTCCAACCCACCAGCAACTGGACAAGTTTTAAAATGGGACGGAACCAAATGGGCACCTGCAGATGACATCACCACAGGTGGATCAGGATTAAATGCAGATACATTAGACGGTTTTGATGGATCGTATTATTTAAATTACGCAAACTTTACAAACAAACCAACTTTATTTGATTCACAATTTAGTTCACTGGTAGGAAAACCAACCACACTTGCAGGATATGGTATCACAGATTCAATATCTACCACAGGTGATTACACACAAGACGGATCAGTAACTTTCAATTCTGATTCTGGTATATTAGTTGGTGGAAGTTCTACTCCAAGAATGCAATTAAAAATAGATGGTGCTACTGTAATCGAAAATTTAGTCGCACAACAAGATTTTGAAATTAGAACCAAACCTGCATCTGGTGTCAGTACATTAGCCATCAAGGTTGATGCTGGTACTCAGAGAGTAGGATTGTTCAACTCTAATCCTTCTAAAACACTTGATGTCTCGGGTGATGTACAAGCAACAAACTTTTACGGTGGTGGATCAAACTTAACAAATATTACATTGGATCAGATAACCACATATGGATCAGAAACAACAAATAGTGTAACGTTTGGAAATATTTCACCTGCTACCGGTAGTACAAACAGTTTAGGTACAAATACTATCAAGTGGTTAAATGTCTACGCAGATAATTATTATGGAAATGGTAGTAATTTAACAAACATTCCTTTTTCAGGAATCTCTGGAGTATCAATAGATTACACTAGTGCAACTATTACAAACAAACCAACAATACCGTCAAATACAAATGAACTAACAAATGGTGCAGGATTTATAACAGGTATTACATCTGAAAGCATTAACAGTTTATCAGATATAAACATCACCAGTGTTGCAAATGGAGAAGTATTAAAGTATAACAGCTCTACAGGCAAATGGGAAAATGGTACCGGCGGAACATCAATTGGTAACTTTACTTTAAGCTCAAGTACAATTGACACAGACGACAGTTCACAAATTGTTATGACACCAAGTGTTAGAATGAGCAGTGATCTAACTGTTGACGGTAACTTGAATGCACAAAAATTTATAGCAGATAGTTTTGAAAGTTCAGGTGTAGGCACACCGCAGATTGACAGTAACAGTTCTATCGAACTTATAGCACAAGATCAAGTGAAAATTACAAGTAGTCCTTTAAGACTTGCAAGTTTCACCAGCACCCAAAGAGATGCATTAACAGCCGCAAACGGTGATACAATTTACAATACAACAACTAACAAGTTCCAAGGCTATGCCAATGGTTCTTGGGTTGACTTACATTAGGAATAAAGTATGAGTGATTGTTGTACAAGAAAAAGAACCTGGAAGGACGTTATGTTTTTGCCTATGGCAGTAACTTTCACACTAATAGGTTTTTCATTATTGCTCGGAATTGAGATGGGCATTGCTTACGCATTAGGATTTATATAATGAGTGAAAAAGAATATGTCGTTACCTTGAACAAAGGTGTTGACTATGCACAATTTAATCAAGAAATGATTGCTTCAACAGGATCAGGAAATATTCCCGACAGAACTGTTGACGTTGCTGATGCAAGAGCTTTGTCAACTCGTAACACCCATTACGCACTAACAGACGCAGAAGCAGAATCTCTTAGAAATGATAACAGAGTGACAGATGTACAATTACGTCCTGAGGATAGAGATGATATTGAAATAGGACATGATGCTGTACAAACAGCAAATTTTAATAAGTCAACTTCTGATTCAGGTGACTATAGAGATTGGGGTAAGATTACACATAGCTTCAAAGAAAATAAATATGGCACTTCAACTTCATTAGCTACAAATCCTTATGACAGACCTTATTCAATGGATGGAACTGGTGTTGATGTTGTAATTCAAGACAGTGGACTACAGGTAGATCATCCAGAATTTTTGGATGCAAACGGCAATTCAAGAATGCAACTGATAGATTGGTATGCGGCTTCTGGTGTTACTGGTTCACAAAGTTCAAATCATTATAGGGACTATGACGGACACGGAACACATTGTGGTGGAACAGCAACAGGATTGAATTTTGGTTGGGCTTCTAATGCCAGAGTGTATAGTGTTAAGGTAGGTGGATTGGAAGGTAGTGGAGATAGTGGAGGCATTAGTATTAGTAGTTGTTTTGACGTAATCAAGGGTTGGCATGAAAACAAACCAGTTGATCCAAAAACAGGATTCAAACGTCCAACCATTGTTAATGCCAGTTGGGGTTACAGTGGATCCATTGGTAGTAGTTTCAGTAACATTACAAGTTATGTTTACAGGGGTGCGAACTATAATTCAAGTACAGCAGGTTGGTCAAGCTCAACTTCATACCATAGAGACACGTATGGATTTTATCCATACTATAGAGGTTTTGTTTATAGATATCCAGTAAGGGTGGCAAGTGTGGATGCTGATGTTGAAGACTGCGTAGATGCAGGTGTACACATTTGTATTGCCGCAGGTAACAACAGTTTTAAAATAGCAGACAGCACAGATCCTGATTATGATAATGTAATTTTTTGGACATCTAGCAACAACTACTATCATAGAGGTAGTTCACCATTTGACACAGGCGCAATCATTGTTGGAGCAACTGACATGACTCCTCAGAATGCAACTACAGAAAGAAAAACAAGTTTTAGTTCAACAGGTCCAGGAGTTGATATTTTCTCTGCTGGTGAGAATATTATCAGTGCATGTAGCACACAGACAAGATTTGGTAACACACCTTACTTTGGTGATTCAAGTTTTAAACAAACCAACATCAGTGGAACGTCAATGGCTTCGCCACAGGTATGTGGTGTTGGTGCAATTTACTTGCAGGCTGATCCTAGCTTGACTCCAGCACAATTAAAAAGTAAATTACAAGCTGATGCTCTACCTGTTTTGAAAGACGAAAGCAATGATGCTAATTACGGAGACACAACTGATATATGTGGTGGTTATAATAGAATGTTATACAACAGATACAGCAGAGCAAATCCTTTTTCTAGTAACATATTTGGTCTAAGAAAAAAAGATAGGTAAATATATATAAGGAAACAAAATGGCAATTCAAAGTGTAAACATAGGTACTATAGCAAACGATGGAACAGGTGACGATCTACGTGAAGCCTTTGTAAAAGTCAATGCAAATTTTTCAGAACTAGATTCTAGATCTCCTGAAAAAACTACAGGTGCTAATTTAGGTTCTGCAGGCGAAGGCATATTCGCACAGCTTTCTGGTGCAGAACTACAATTTAAGAAAATCGTTGCTGGAAGTGCCGTAACTTTGACAAGCGACGGAAATGCAATAACAATTAATTCTACTGCAACAGGATTACCACAGTTACAAGTATTTGCTGATAACAATAATGTCACGTTAGATAATGCAAATACCACACTTACCCTAGCAGGTGGTAATTTAACAACGACCAATCTAAATGGAAGCACAATTACTATTAGTTCTGAAACTTCATTACTGACAGACCTAACTCCTAGATTAGGTGCTAACTTAGATGGTAATCAAAAAGAGATTACAAATACAAGTGATATCAAAAGTAATGTACATGGTTTAGACATACGTGAGATGGATGGTGTGCAACCATTCCTACTTATGGACTTGGGCGAAATGGCTCCTTCTAATTTAACAAGTGTTCTTGAACATTTGGCATTCAATCAAGTGATTGATTATGGTGTAAATGGGCTTGGTGATAATACAGTTCCTACAGCTGATTTTGGCTCTATTTCCTAATCTAACTCATAGATAAATATGTATATAGGAGTTTCAGCATGAGCGATAGTGTATTATGGACTGTAAATACCGGACATAGTTTAGGAACATTTCAAGAAAGTGTTACACAAACAATACCCTTACCAGTCAATACAGTAGATAGTTTAACACTTATTAGTGGTAGTATTCCTGGTGGATTGAGAATTCAAAACAATAATCAGTTAGTTGGTACTCCATATGAAGTAAACAGACTAAAAATTTTTACCTTTGTCCTAAGAGCAAAAAAAGGTAACATCATTGAAGATCGCACAATTAAGATTACTATAGATGGTGCAGATGCACCGACTTGGATTACAAATGAAGGATCACTGCCTTTGGGTCCTAACAATTCTTTTTATATATTAGACAGTAGTCCTGTTGATTTCCAATTGCAGGTCATAGATCCTGACTTACCTGCAGGAGACAATATAGAATATTATATAGGAGAGGGTGATGGAGAACTTCCTCCAGGAATAACTCTAGGCAGAACAACAGGAAGACTTACAGGTGTTACTGAACCTATCCTTGCATTAGAAAAGAGAGCAGGATCAGGATATTTTGATACTAACCTTTACGGCAGTTATCCATTTGATTTTGGTATAAAGAGTTTTAATGGTTATGAAAGTTTTTATTATGACACAACCTTTTACGATTATGCTGTTGCAACACAAAGTCCAAAAAAACTAAATCGTTATTACGAATTTACAGTAAATGCAAGTGATGGTGTTGTAATTGCTAGAAGAAAGTTTCAAATTTATCTAGTTGGAGATGATTTTTTAAGGACTGATAATACCATTATGCAACTTGGAACAGGTTTGTTTACAGCAGATAATACTTTCCTTAGAGCTCCTGTATGGTTAACTCCAAGTGACTTAGGATTTAGAAGAGCAAATAATTATGTGACTCTATTTCTTGATGTATATGATCCTACAAGTAATCAAGGAATAATAAGTTTTACTGTGAAAAATGCAAATCCAGACGGAACTGCAAGTGCATTACCTCCAGGTATGACTATTGACAGCACTACTGGAGAAATAGCAGGAAGAATACCTTATCAACCAGCAGTTACAAAAGAATATAAATTTACAATAGAAGCTTTAAGACAACTTGGTTCTGCGTCAAGCACATCAACACAATTTTTTGCAAACAATATTGGCGTAAACCAAGAATGGTCAGGAGGTACAAATACTCCTTTCTTTAATTTTGCACAAAATAGTTTTGTAGGAACAAACGACGAAACAGGCTGGATTGTTTTCAACACAACTCCTGTAACTGAAGCTGATTCTGGAACCGGTTTAAATAAGAATCCTCAATATGTATCAAGTGGTATAATTGACAAAAATGTTTGGGTAGTATCTGCAGGTAGGGTAATCGCAACTTTTACAGATAAAGCTGTAACAACAATAGACGAAGGTACAACAGAATTTTTGAGAGATACATTTGTAGGCACTATAGAAGATGTAGGATTTACAACGTTTGATAGATATGGAGCCACTACTGCAAATAAAGTAGTAACCATGTCATTTTATAATTTCAACAGAAGAACAACATCAGAAAAAAATCAAACAGTAGCCAAAGACAAAACATTTACAGTAAAACTTTTAGGTGAGGTTGAAAGCACTATCAATTGGAATACACCTAGTGATTTAGGAAATTTACGAGCAAATTTTGTTTCTACATTGTCCGTTAGTGCTACAAGCACAGTCCCTAATGCCGTATTGGTTTACACTTTAGATAGTGGAACAATACCTAACGGAATAACATTAGGTATTAATGGACAATTACAAGGAAAAATTAGACAATTTGGTACAACAGAACTACCAGGACTAACAACTATTGATAAGGCGACAACTGCATTAACTTTTGATGGCGGTACTACTACTATTGATAGAAAATATACATTTACAATTAAAGCTCAAGATCAATTTGGATTTTCTGCTACGACGAGAACATTTACGCTTTCAACCACTGATCCAGATGATTTACTTTACAGTAGTATTTCTATGGTTCCTATGTTGAAGGCAGAGCAAAGAACTTCTTTTACAAACTTCATTGCCGATCCTAATATTTTTACACCAGCATCTATTTACAGACCTAATGATCCTACTTTTGGATTACAAAGCAAAATCAAAGCATTGGCTTATGCCGGAATAGAAACAAAAAATATAAGAGATTTTGTAGGAGCAGTGGCAAGAAATCATAAAAGGAAAAAATACAAATTTGGAAATGTCAGAAAGGCACTCGCTAAAAATCCAGGAAGCAATGATACTGTATACGAAGTCATATATGTAGACTTGATTGATCCTGCAGAACCAACAGCAGGAAAGACAGCAAAATCTTTTGATGCTAAAACAAAAAATAAAATAACTGTTGATTCTATACAATTCGAAGTAAATGATGACAATACAGGTATTGGCACAGGACAAGGATTCTTTGACATCACACTAAGAGGTAGCACAGGTAAATCTCCAGCGTCAAGTGGAGTTCTAACTATCTTTGGTAGATCAGGACCTCTTGTATTTCAACCAGGATCTGCTATTCCTATTGTATTACAAAATGGCACTTCTGTAATTGTTGCTAATATAGACGATAGTATTAATAGTGATCCTAAAAGATTAAGACCTAAGGGAGATACTATTAAAATAGATAGTAATGCTATCAATGTAAGTGAAGGATTAGATCAAAAAAAGTATATCAGTAATATTACAAATATGCGTGATAGAATAAGGGCAGTAGGACAAAATTTAAGAGAATTCTATCCATTATGGATGAGAACTGCCCAAGCAACTGGACAGGGTGAATTGGGCTTTGTTTTGGGTGTTCCGCTGTGTTATTGTAAACCTGGACAAGCTGATCAGATTATTTTGAACATTGCTAACAGTGGTTTTGACTTCAAAACCCTTAATATTGAGATTGAAAGATATAATATAGACAGTACAGACGGTAATAGTGAAGAACAGTATATACCGTTCGCAAATTATACATTCAATGTTTAATACAGATAAATAAAACGTAGAGAGGACATAATATGGCAAGTAATATTAACGAAACTGGTGTTAACAAAGATTATCCTGTAGCTGGTCAAGACAATGATTCACAGGGATTTAGAGATAATTTTAATGTAATTAAAGATAATTTCGTAGCGGCTAAAACCGAAATTGAAACACTACAAACCAATACAGCAAAACTAAATGTTGATAATGATTTTTTAACAAATAATATTAGTAATGCAAACCTAATCAATAACAGTCAAGGATATTTTGCTGGTGGTACAGTCAATACAAGCCAAAATGTCAACTTTTCAAATGGACATTACCAATCATTCACAGTTGGTGCAGATGTTACATTGACACTTACTGGATGGCCTGCAACAGGTAAAGCTGGTAAAGTTATTTTATATATTAATAATGACAATGTTCAAAGAACTGTAACCTTTGCCTCAAATGCAGGTGCTGGAACTTTTAAAAAAATAAGCACTTGGTCAGGAGCAGGTAATACTCTTGTTGTTGACACACCTAACACTAGAACATACGTTGTAGAATTTATTAGCTATGATGCTGGTGCTACAGTATTTGCCAATTCAATAGGTTACTTTGCATAATGCATCACCCTTTTTCAGAGGACACTTCTAATCTAAGTGTCAATCAACTTTATGAAAAAATAAACGAATTATCCAAAAAGTATTTCCAATCAAATAATCCTCAAGTAAAACAACAAATTCAGACTTTTATTGACTATTACAAACTAGAAGTCAGACAGAAAGAAGCGGCAGAGAAGAAAAAAGCCGAAGAAAATGGCGAAATAGATCTTGACAAATTGATCAATATCGAGTAATATAGTATACATGATTATGAAGACTGATGATTTAGGCATTCCTAGATTTACCAATAAAGATCTTATAGATATGATTTATAGTGGTCATATCGACAAGTGCCATGTGGTTCTTTGTGATCCATCTGATGACATAGATAAATTCAATGCATTAGCTAAAGAACATGGAACACCTGAACTAAAAAAATACATTCCTATAGATGTAGATAAAAAAGACTTTGATGGTGTTTGTCAAGGTGAATGGTTTATGCCTGACACATATAAAGATATAAATGTATATCAATATGTTTTAAGTAAGGCAAAAACTCCATGTCCTGAACATGTACAGGCAAGAATTTGGACAGAATTACAAGAATTCGAAAAGCGTGGTATGATGGATTTGCTACGTTATATGATATATTTGGTTGATTTTATGAGAAAAGAAAATATCGTATGGGGCGTAGGTCGTGGTTCTAGTGTGGCTAGTTATGTGTTATACCTAATAGGTATACATAAAGTAGACTCAATTCAATATGGCCTGGACTACAAAGAGTTCTTGAGATAAGTAAGTATATAATAAAGGAGGTCAATTATGGCAGTTAGACAAACAGGACGTAAGCAATATAAGACCATGCAAGGTAAAGATATTGACATGGATTTGCTTAGACAACGAAATGAATTAACTCCAGCAGTTGGTAACGTAAGGGTAAATGCACGTGGTGACGAATTAGGTCCAGGTGGTAAGATTATCAAAAAACGTGAAGAAGTCTTAAGAGACTACTACGAAGATAATGTTGCTCCTACTGAATTTGAAACTCCTACTGCACAACCAATTACAGAACCAGTTGTTGAACCCGAACTACAAGAAAAGGTTGAAGACACTAAGAAGTCAGCTTCTACAAAAGCAAAGCCTGGAAAAACAAAGGCTGAGTCTAAAGAAGACGAATGGGTAGAAGACGCTGACGGCAATTATGTAAAAAGAGGTGCGTAATGGCTGGAAACCTTGTAACTATTAAAGTCGATGGACTTAAAGCTATAGGAGACGGGGTTTTAGTTTCCGAAATGAACTTCGGGGAACAGAAGACCAAATCAGGATTGATAATTAGAGCTGATGACGGAGAGGTCAGAGGTATCTATGCAAGATGGGGCAGAGTAATTAGTAAAGGTCCTAAAAACACAGATCCTTATGAAGTAGGACAATGGATTCTAGTCGATCATGGTCGTTGGACTAGAGGTGTCAACATATCAATTAACGGAGAAGATTTAACTGTACGTAAAGTTGATAATAAAGATATCTTAGGATATTCAGATAAACCACTTACAGATTATAGTGTAGGACAAGAATTATGATAGATGTAGAAACAGTTCAAAGAGAAATTCCTGAAAAAACAAATACAGATGTAGTTGATTTAAACAAATACAAACACTTTGTAGAAAAAGTTACATCAGAAGAATCAAACGATTGGTCCTATACACAGGCTCGATTGCACGAACTAAACGATGAGGTAAACATTTCACTGCTTTTAACAGGAGCAATTGGTATAGCATCAGAAGGAGGAGAATATGCAGAAATTGTTAAAAAGTGTATATTCCAAGGTAAACCTTTGGATGATGACACAAAGTTTCATATTAAACGAGAATTGGGCGATATTATTTGGTATTGGATTAATTCATGCAGAGCGTTGGATTTAGACCCTAATGAAGTAATAGCTGAAAATGTAAAAAAATTAAGTTCAAGATATCCTGGCGGTGCCTTTGATGTTCACTATTCAGAGAATCGCAAAGAAAACGATTTATAATCACCAAAAACAGTTGACATTCTTATATTAAGGTGTTACAATTAAACACAAAAATAGGAGTGTAAATGAAATTTCCAAAAACACAATCCAGTAGTATAGGTACAACAGGGGCCACAGGCGTTGCTCTAATGGTAATGCATCTTACAGGATTTGTTAATGGTTGGGCATGGCCAATCCTATATATATTTTTAATTTTTTGTGCAGTTGTGCAGGAGAATAGGAAAGGCTAATGGCAGTACACGGAATGATTGATATTGAGACACTAGGAGTAGATCCTGGTTGTGTAGTTCTTACAATAGGTGGAATAAAGTTTAATCCATATTCAAATGCAGAACCACATGATGGTTTGTACATTAGATGTAATGTTGATGAGCAAACTGAATTAGGAAGAACAGTTGATGAAAACACTTTGGCTTGGTGGAACAAACAAGATCCTAAAATAAAAGACGAAGCACTATCTGATAACGATAGATTAAATTTAAACGAAGTATTAAAACAAATAAACAAATTTTGTGTAGGGCTTGACTACATATGGTGCCAAGGTCCAACATTTGATTTTACAATATTAGAAAATTTGTATAGACAACTAGGAACTCCTGTTCCGTGGCATTACTGGCAGATTAGAGATTCAAGAACACTTTTTAAAATGATGCCTAAAGATCCTAGAAAAGAAATACAGAGTGATTTGCATAATGCACTTGCAGATTGTTATTATCAAGCAAAGTGTGTACAAAAAACTTTTAAACATTTTGGAGTAGTAAATGGGAGATAGAAAATTAGTAGACGGCACTTGGGCACAAGAGTTAGATCAACCTGTTAATCTAGTTATTAAAACAAAATGTCCAAGCAAATGGAAAATCGTTGACATGGAAACAGGTAAAGCATACATTGGTACAGATAAAAATAAAAAGTTTCAATATTGGGAACCGGTTGACAATGAAAGATTAAAGAATATCGAATCCGAACTGAAAGAACTTAATATGCAATTAAGTAAACATATAAAGTTTATTGATGATACATATGAAGGATTGAAGAATCCAATCAATGCGGCAAGGAGGTGGTTAGGCAGATGAAAGAACTTTGGGTAGAAAAATATCGTCCGAAAGACGTAGACGGATATGTGTTTAGAGATGAACATCAAAAACGTCAAGTGCAACAATGGATCAAAGATGGTACTATTCCACACTTGCTTTTTTCAGGCAATGCTGGTATAGGTAAAACAACTCTTGCTAAGATACTGTTAGCACAATTAGAAGTAAATGATTTAGATATATTAGAAATCAATGCAAGTAGAACAAATTCAGTAGAAGATGTTAGAGATAAGGTTGTAAACTTTGTGCAAATGATTCCATTTGGATCATTCAAAGTTGTACTACTAGATGAGGCAGATTATCTAAGTCCAAATGCACAAGCGGCACTACGTGGTGTAATGGAGGAGTATCACACCACAAGTAGGTTTATTTTAACTTGTAACTATCCTAATAGAATTATTCCTGCACTTCATTCAAGGTGTCAAGGTTTTCATATTGAACGTATAGATCAAACAGAATTTACTGCCAGAGTTGCACAGATATTAATTGCTGAAGATGTTACTCCGGACTTAGACGTGTTGGATACTTATGTAAAAGCAACGTATCCAGATTTACGTAAATGTATTAATATGGTACAGATGAATAGTGTCAATGGTGAACTAGTTCCTCCCGAAAAAAGTGATGCAGGAGATAGTGACTATAAACTTGAAATGACTGAACTATTTAAGGCTGGTAAGATATCACAAGCAAGAAAACTTGTATGTAGTCAAGCCCGTCCAGAAGAAATAGAAGATGTTTATAAATGGTTGTATGACAACATTGATCTGTTTGGAGATGAAGAAAAGCAGGAAAGTGCTATTCTTATTATTAAACAAGGTCTTGTTGATCATACATTGGTTTCAGATCCAGAAATAAATCTGGCGGCAACAATGATTAGATTAGCGAGAATGAAATGAAAATATTAATATTCGGGTTACCCGGAAGTGGCAAGACAACACTTGCTACTCCATTCGCGGAACTTATAGGCGGCGTACATTTAAACGCAGATGTAATTAGAGAACGTTACAAAGACTGGGACTTTAGTCCTGAAGGTCGTATCAGGCAAGCACAAAGAATGCGTCATCTAGCAGACGGTGTTGTAATGGGAGGAAAAATTGCGGTAGCAGATTTTGTTTGTCCTACAGATAGAGCTAGACAGGAATTTGATCCTGACTTTACAGTATGGATGGATACAATTGACGAAGGACGTTTTGAAGATACAAATAAAATGTTTGAAACACCTGTTAAATGTAGCTACCATGTAAAACAATGGTTTAATGATACTCATGCACAATTACTTGAAGTTGTAAAACGTTACATGGAGAAACATAATGTTTGATTGGAAAAAACCTACAACACAAATGCTAGGTAGATGGCAACCTTGGCATGATGGTCATACTGCTTTATTCAAAAAAGCTCTTGCAGAAACAGGACAGGTTATTATTATGGTACGTGATGTAGGAGGCATTGTTGGAGAAGATGCTGGTGCAGGAAGAACTGTAGCTCAAACAGATAATCCATTTGACTTTACAAAAGTTTGTGTTAATATACGTAATGGACTTGAAGAACATGGTTATACAATGAATAAAGAATATATAGTTATGAAAGTACCAAACATAGTAGACATAAGTTATGGAAGAGGTGTAGGTTATACATTTACTGAACATGACTTAGGAGAAGAAGTGCATAAAATTAGTGCAACAAAAATCCGTGCTCATTTACGAGAGAAAGGAGAGTTGTGACATACCTAGTAAACGACAACTGTATAAAATGCAAACATATGGATTGTGTAGAAGTGTGTCCTGTAGATTGTTTTTACGAGGGAGAGAACATGCTTGTAATTAATCCTGATGAGTGTATCGATTGTGGTGTATGCGAACCTGAGTGTCCTGTAGAAGCTATTATACAAGGTGAGGAAGATAATCCATGGTACGAACTCAATAACAAATGGTCACAAGAATGGCCTAATATCTCACAAGCAAGACCAGAAGATGTGCCTTCTGATGCCGCTGATTGGAAGGACGTTCCGGATAAAATAAAATACTTTTCAGAAAAACCTGGCAAGGGTGACTAATGATTCCTATTTGTGTAAATCACGGTTGTACTCGCAAGGCTACAAAAAGTGGCAAACACAAATATAGACCAGTGTGTTGGAAATGTCATCAAGCATCTTACGGAGCGAGACCTTTAGAAGAGGGTGTCAGATTTGCAAAAAAAGTGTACTGTGAAAATGTAGACGGGCGACTTGGTTATGTGTGTACTGCACATATTCCATATTCTGGTGCATTAGAATTAGATCACATAGATGGTAATCAAGTTAATAATAAATTAAATAATATACAAACACTTTGTAAAGTTTGTCATTCTTACAAAAGTCATAAGAATGAAGATTACAAAAAAGGAAGACTATGAGATTTAGATGTAAGCATATACTGTTAAGTCATAAAGATGCTGAAAATAGTTCACATGATAGGCCTTTGGGTACTGCTATGGAAGAAGCAGAAGGCATTATAAAAAAATTAAGACTAGGTGAAATAAAGTTCGAAGATACTGCAAGGCAACATAGTGCTTGTTTGAGCGGACCAAAGTCAGGTGGAGAATTAGGTTGGAAAGAGGAAGAGCATTTTCATCCTGATTTTTCAAATGCAGTAAAAGTTATTCCTATAGATCAAATAGGACCACCAATTATTTCTCCATGGGGAGTGCATGTAGTTTGGAGAACTGGATGACAGATTATCCGGAAACAATAATTTATACGGAAGAAGAAGGAATTTCCTGTATGGGGGAAGCAATGGATCATCCTAAAGTTTATTATGCAGTTCCAGAGGAAGGCTTTGTAAAATGTAATTATTGTGATATAAAGTTTACAAGAGATAAAAAATATAAGGATCACAGGAATGATTGAATATGAATACTATGATTGGACTAATCTAATTACTGAAAGAGACATTAATAATATGTGTCGAGATGTTGAAAACGGAATAAGAGCAGGAAAGTTTTGGCATAATAGTCCTAAATATCAAACTAATTGGAACGTGTTTCAAGATTTTACTGACCTAAAAATGTCGTTTATTTGGTCATGTTTTAGATTTTTAGGACGTGAAGTACAGATTAAAAACATACAAAGTTGGAGTTTTCAAACTTCTTTGAAAAACGAAGAAGATAGAGATAAACTGTGGCATCATCATAATCATAACAAAGCAACAACCACTGTAAGTGGCGTATTTTACATGAGGCTCCCTGATGATGTAAAAGACTTAGAAAAAGCAGGTACTGAACTTGCACCTGTTAGTCCAGAAGGAGAAGGTAATTTTTTTGTTCCTTGGAAAACAGGACACTGGATGATTTATCCAGGAAAGGTATGGCACCGTCCTGGTGTTGTACAATCTATGGAAGATAGATATATTGTAGCCGCAGATATGGAGTTTTAAATGAGCGTTAGATTAGTATCATATAGTAAAGCATCTGAATTCGAAACGTATCCAGATGGTCAACCGTTGAATTGCCAAGACTTGGTTGCCTATTGTGCAAGGGTAAGTAATCCAGCAAATCAAATGAATACACAGACTAGTGAAAAATTAATAAAGTATTTGATAAAACATGCACATTGGTCACCTTTAGAAATGGTTAGTGCATGTTTAGAAATAAAAACAACACGTGATATAGCTCATCAAATAGTACGTCATCGAAGTTTTAGTTTTCAAGAATTTAGTCAACGATATGCTGATCCAGAAGCACAAGGTGACATGTTTGAATATAGTGAAGCAAGATTGCAAGATCCTAAAAATAGACAAAATTCGATTGAAGTTGATGACAAAAAATTACAACAAGAATGGGAATGGGCTCAAATGCGTATAGCACATTTAGCCAAGAAAGAATACGATTGGGCTATCAAAAAAGGTATAGCAAAAGAACAAGCAAGGAAAGTTCTTCCTGAAGGCCTTACGAAAACAACACTATATATGAATGGAACCTTACGAAGTTGGATCCATTACATTGACCTACGGGGTGCTAACGGCACACAAAAGGAACATATGGAAATTGCTCGATTATGTGCCGAAGTCATAGCAAAAATTTTTCCTATGACAAACGAGCTTACTTACTCGTCGCCATAAACTTCTAATACTTCTTTAACTGCTTCGTGCCTTTCAATATCAGCATGGTTAAAAGTTACGTATGCTAATCTACTTGCATTCCTATGCCGTTGAAGTTGTTTTATAAAATCAAGTAAGCCATTATCGCTCATTCTGTCAGCTTGGTTTAAATCACCAGTAACTGCCATTTTAGATCCTTCGCCTAATCTTGTTAATAACATCTTCATTTGGCTTGCAGTAGAATTTTGCATTTCGTCTGCAACTATAAATGCACGTTTAAAAGTGCGACCACGCATGTATGCCAACGGTGCTATTTCTATCACACCTTCGTCTATCATGCCAGTAATTTCTTGTGATGTAAAATAATCTCTTAATACATCAAATACTGGTCTGGTCCAGGGTGCCATTTTCTGTTCTAAAGTTCCAGGCAAAAAACCTAAATCTTCGTCTACAGAAACAGCTGGTCTAGTTACAATAATCTTGTCAATTACACCTTCTTTGAAAAGTTTTACCGCAGTCAAAACCGCAATGAGGGTCTTTCCTGTCCCCGCCGGACCAATTCCAAAGACTACGTCTTTTCCCGTGTCTGACAAGGTAAGCAGGTATGTTTCCTGTGCTCTATTTCTTGGGTAAATCTTAACTGTTTTTTTCTTTTCTGGAAGGTAATTATTTAATTGTACAACATTATTGTGAAAGTTCTTACTCTTTCGAGATCGTCTTGCACTCATGAAGCGTCCTCCTTTTGACTTCGTTTGTAGTGTTTTTTACTACACAAATATTTAGTAGATCACTCCTAGAAGAAATGTACACAGACAATTATCTGATAAATAATAGTACATGATAGGTGTATTCAAATGAAAGATATTTTAGACGTTATTAAAAACATACAAGGCATATATGAAAGCGATATGGCTTTTACCATTTTAAAGGATTTTGAAAGGGTATTAGACGATTTAGATGTATATGTGTATGATAATTGGGCCGAAGGAGAGCTTGTATCCGGTCCAAACGTAACTAGGCATTGGGTTACTTGTGCTTTTATGTGGGATCTTGATAAAATGCCTGATCCAAGTGGTGGCAAAAGACTTTTAGATTATGACTGTAGAGTTACATACAAAAAAGATAAAATAATAAAACCAAGAAAAATTAGAACTCCAGATGACGTTCGCCCTGGCACTAAAAAAGGAAAATTAGACACACACCCTATATGGGTTGTTGAAATAATGATGCCTAAGAAACTTATTGCAGATATCTATGGTGGTTACAAAGCGATGAACGACTATGCTGTTGATCCAGCAACTCAACCATCTGTACCAGCTGAGGCACAACCAGCTGAAGAGGCCGCTGATGCTACATTAGATGCTGAAACACCTGAGGTAGTATAATGGGACTTATCAAAGACGATTTAAAATTTTTAGTTGATAATATAATAGAAATTGATTCATATAAATCTAAAATGGGTGAAGATGCAGATATTGTAACTCTAGCTTTTAGTGTATCTGGAGAAGCACCAGCAAAAGACTTAGAAAATTTTGTTGAAAAAGGATATCCTTTTGTACTGGATGCTGATGTAAGTTCAGGTGAACAACCTGACGGAACATATAAAGTATTTGTCGAAATGGAAAGAAATGTTGATATTCCAATGCAAATTTTAGAAATAGCAGATGGAGTAAGAAAACTTGCAGATGTGCAAGATTTAAGATTTAGATATCATAAAAATTTTAAAAGCAAAGAACTTAATGATCAAAATATAAAAGAAACTATACCTTTTGATTCTGATAGTTATACAGCTAGAATCAAAGAAACGCAATTAGAAAACTACAAAAATTATTTCACTAACAGTTATGCAGAAAGCATTGACTTGAAAGACGATGTCTTGACTGTTAAGAATACCTATGCACAACCTATTTCATTCAAGGTTATGGATTTTGGTAAGGGTGTTGATATTAAAGAAAATATCAATATGGAGGATATGGCTGAAGTCATTTTCTTAACAAAATATCTAGGCGATTACAATATTAACAAATATGGCGAGGATCTAGTATTAGAAAATCAAGGTTATGTCCTAAAGCTAAGAAGGATTTAATATGGCAAAAGAACATTTTAAATTTCAGTTTGACGAATGGATGGCAGAAGAGCTTATTCATAGAGACGACTGGAAAGACTGGTATGAAGCAATGTGTGAGATATTACCTTTATGGTCAGTCGATACAATTGAAAGAGTAGCAATGTTTATTGCTCAGTGTGGACATGAGTCCGGCGGCTTTAGAGTAATGAGTGAAAACTTAAACTATAGCGCCAAAGCACTGAATACTATTTTTCCAAAATATTTTAGAAGGGCAGGTAGAGATGCTAACCAATACCATAGACAACCAGAAAAAATTGCTAATGTCATATATGCGAACCGCATGGATAACGGTGATACCGCTAGTGGCGACGGCTGGCGTTTCAGAGGCGGCGGCATATTACAGCTCACTGGTAGATACAACTACACGCAGTTCGGAAAAGCAATGGACATGTCGCCAGAAGAAGCAGTAGATTATGTCCGTACAAAAAAAGGTGCATTGGATTCTGCTTGTTGGTTTTGGGATACAAATAATATTAATAAGTGGTGTGATGCTATGGATGTTGTAGGTGCAACAAAACGTATTAATGGTGGCACAATAGGATTAGATGATCGTAAAAAACATTACCTACATGCAATAGATGTGCTAGGTGGTGACTTTGAAGAACCAGAAACAGATTACAATCAAACAATACGCAAAGGATCAAGAGGTCCTTTGGTAGCAGAAGTCCAAGAAAAATTAGGCATAAGTCCAGCAGATGGTATCTTTGGTCCAGGAACTGAGAAAATCGTTAAAAATTGGCAAAGCACAAATATGTTAGTTGCAGATGGTATAGTTGGACCAAAAACCTTGGGAAAATTACTGGGATAAATAATCTTATGTTTAGTGGTTTAAAGATTGCTGTAGTATTAATAATTCTAGGAATTGCCGGGGGCGGATTATTCTATGTTAAACAACTACAATCCAATTTAAAAATAGCACAATTAAATAATGCAAAACTTTCATCAGCAGTTGAAACCAGTGAAAAAAGTATAGCATTACTTAAAGAAGATGTTGTAAGACTAAACAACTTATCAGATCAACTTACAAAAGATTTACAAAAAGCAGAACAATATGGTGATAATTTACGTAATAGGTTACGTGAATTAGATCTAGTGCAAGATGCTATACGTGATAGTAAAAATTTAGAAGGAAGGATGAATGGTGCCACAGCTAAATTATGGCGTGAGCTTGAAGCCGCTACTGGCGGCGATGGTAGTACTCCTCTTCCTAACTGGGTGCTCGACGTTCCGGGAGCCGGAAATAAAAGTAGTAACCCAGATAGAGAAGACAACAGTACCACTGGTAGCTCGTCCAAAACCAATTAATCTAGTAGATACTAGAGTATATGTAGTTACAAAAGATAACTATGAATCCTTTGTGAAAGAATTTACAGAAGAGCATGGTGAATTGGCCTATGTTGTATTGTCAATGAAAGACTACGAAAACCTTGCAATTAATATAGCAGACCTAAGACGCTACATTGAACAGCAAACGGAAATAATTGTATATTATGAGAACGCTGTTAAGCCTAATCCTGCTGACGATACTTCTAAGTAGTTGCCAACGATTAGACTGTAAAGTAAAGCCTCACCCTAACATAGAGTCTATAAAAAAGCAGTCAATACTTACTGAACTTTCCTGTTCCTTTTAAAATAAATACATTGTATGGAATATGTATATGAAATGATAGCAAGAATGGCTTCTGATAGATTGTGGATTTACACAGCACTAGCAGGGTCTTTGTTTGGTGCCGCATTTTTGTTTTGGTTCAAAGATACAAGAATGGCTACATGGGCAGTTTCTAAATTTGACCGTACATGCGAATATCTAGCTAAACGCTGGGGTTGGACTTGGTTGCAAAATGATCCAAATGCTTGGCGTGTTAAGTATCCTAAAATCACAAGTAAAATAGATGAACTAGAAAAACGTATCAAGAAACTGGAGAAATAGATGGAAGCGTTTGATAAGTTAGGCTTAGACTTTGCCACTATGTTAGTTCCTTGGATCGCTATACTAATAAGCATAAGTGCCGCTTTTTGGTTCAAAGATTTTGCTACTAACTTTATGCAAGGATTAAAATTTAGATTCAATCCTGCATTTAACGAGGGCGATGAAGTATTACTAGATGGCGAACAATCCATAATAGTTAAAATAGGTTTAAGAGAAACTGTATTTGGTTGCTACGGTCCTAGAGGCTACACTTGGAGATATGTTGCTAACGATCGTATAGGCACATTGAAATTAGAAAAAATTATCAACAAAGATTTGCATTTAGATTCGGATATTGAAAAAGGTTTAAGAATGCAAAAACTAATAGATAAGGCACAAGATGCCAAAATAGGAAATAACAGAGAAAGTATTGAAAGAAATAAAGAAGAAATAGAAAATATTAAAAGAGGGAGAAAGTAATGCCAAGAAAGAAACTTGAAGACTTAGAGCCTGTGAAGGTTGAAAACACAAAAGCAGATGCAGAAGTAACAGTTCCTGCAAGTAAAGAAGGTGTAAGTAAAAAGGTAAAACTTGATCTTGAAGTAGATACGAGTGTCAAGGATCTCGGACCAAATCCATTTGCATGGGTAATACATTTAGCACGAGCCGTTGATGCTTGGAGAATATTTCCAAGGATCTTTATAACAACTTACATTATACTTTTATATAAATGTGTTATATGGTTTATGGCACTAGATAACCCAACACTAGAACAATCAGGTTTGATTTCAGTTGTTGTTGGTGCTGGTGCGGCGTGGTTTGGACTATATACCAGCTCTCGTAAATAAGTTTAAATTTGTAAATAAGTAGTTGTATGGACTACTACAACGTACTAGGAGTTTCTAAATCTGCGTCAGAAAAAGATTTAAAAAATGCTTTCAAAAAGAAAGCTATGCAATATCATCCTGACAAAGGTGGAGACCCTGAAAAATTCAAACAGATAAATGAAGCTTATCAAAATTTAAGCGACCCTCAAAAAAGACAGATGTATGATCAATTTGGTACTGTTGATCCACAGGCTGTTAATCAAGGTTTTAATCAAAATTTTAATTTTTCCGCCGGACCTGGAGGCATTGATATAAATGATCTTATGAACCAATTTGGATTTGGTATGGCGGGCTTTGGTAAACAACAAATGCGTAATCAAGACATAACAATTGGTTGTAATATAACTGTAAATGAAGTGTATTCTGGTAAAAATGTATTAGCTACATATAGATTAAATAACGGGAAAGAACAAACAGTAGATATAAAAGTTCCCCGTGGTGTAAACAATGGGGATAGGATTAGATATGGTGGAATGGGCCAACAAGATATCCAAGGTATGCCCCACGGAGATTTGTTTGTGCTAATTAATATTGTAAGCACAGGAAACTTTCAATTAAGTGGTGATGATTTAATAACCACAATGAAGGTAGGAGTTTTGGATTTGATTACAGGTATAAAATTAAATGTAGACTTGCCCGACAAAAGTGCGGTCATGTTAAATGTACCAAAAGGCACACAACCTAATACTGTCTTTAGTATAAATGGTCGTGGATTGCCTAACAGGAAGACAGGAAGAAGTGGAAATGTTTTGGTTAAAATTATAGGAACCACTCCTGAAAATCTTGACGAGCAACAGTTACAGGATATTGAACAAATACGTAGGAAAATAAGTTGACATTTATGCAAAAGGACAGTATAATAAAAAGCGTAAATACTAAGGAGAAATATAAAGATGGTTGAACCTTCTGATGAATTACAGGTAGTTTTTGAAAAAGCAATTAAGGATGCTAAAAAGCTTCGTCACGAATACGTTACTTTAGAGCATTTATTTTTTGCTATGCTTTGCAGTGATAATTTTGTAAAAGTTCTTGATGGTTATGGATGTAAAGTAGATTCTATGAAAGAGGAATTGAACGATCATCTACAAAACAAAATTGATGAAATTAAAGTTAGTGATGAAGTAAAAAATTATAAACCTAAAAAAACACAAACAGTAGAAAGGGTAATGAATAGAGCTTTTACCCAAACACTATTCAGTGGTAGAGCACACATTGATACAACTGATGTGTTTTTATCCTTACTAAATGAAACAAAATCTTTTTCAACTTATCTTGCTACTAAAAGTGGCGTAGAGAAAGATAAGTTTAGTGAATATATCAATCATGAATATATTACGACACTAGAAGACGAAGAATTAGCCGGACATGCCCAAAGAGCCTTAAAAGCCTTTACAACTAATTTAAATGCACAAGTTGAAAGTGGTGCTATTGATCCTGTTATAGGAAGAACAGATGAGCTAGAAACAATTTGTCTATCCCTTGGAAGAAGAAGTAAAAACAATGTTCTATTAGTCGGAGATCCAGGAGTTGGTAAAACTGCGATTGCTGAAGGATTAGCATATAGGATCGTAAACAAGGAAGTACCAAAATTTTTAGAACCATATAGTGTATATAACTTAGACATCGGTGCCATGTTAGCAGGTTCAAAATATAGAGGAGACTTTGAGGAAAGATTTAAACTTGTAATGGCCGCAATTAAAAAACAAGGAAAAACTATTGTATTCATAGACGAAGCACATATGATGAATGGTGCAGGCGCAGGAGGAGCCAATAGTTCTAACGATTTGGCAAACATGTTAAAACCTGCATTAGGAAAAGGTGATATAAAAGTTGTTGCGTCAACTACATGGGAAGAATATAGAAAATTCTTTGAAAAGGATAGAGCATTGATGCGTAGATTCCAAAGAGTTACTATTGACGAACCTGATAAAAAGACAGCGACAGACATCTTACAAGGTATTAAAAAATACTATGAAGAGTTTCATAAGACAACGATAACACAAGAAGCAATTGAAGAATCAGTTAAGTTAAGTGTAAAATATATGACAGATAAGAAACTTCCTGATAAAGCAATTGATTTGATAGATCTTGCGTGTTCAAGATTTAAAGTTAAAAATCAAGAAGACAATAAAATTGTAACTCCAGAAGAGATAAAATTTGAACTAGCTAAATTTGTAAATCTTCCACCGGAACAAATACAACAAAAAGAAACAAATAATCTTGCACAATTGAACAAAAACTTAAAACTAAATGTTTACGGACAAGATAATGCTATAGATGAAATAGTTGATAAAATATTAGTTGCTCAAGCTGGATTGAAATCTGAAGACAAGCCTATAGGATCTTTTGTATTTATGGGTCCAACAGGCGTTGGAAAGACTGAACTAGCAAAACAATTAGCAAAACATCTAAGTATAGAACTTGCTAGATTTGATATGAGTGAATATCAAGAAAAACACAGCATTAGTAAATTGATAGGTTCACCGCCGGGTTATGTAGGTCATGATGAACATTCAGGACAATTGATCAACAAGTTACAAGAATATCCTAATTGTGTGTTACTACTTGATGAAGTAGAAAAAGCACATCCTGATATTTCTCAAATATTATTACAATTAATGGATAACGGAAAAGTTACAGGTAGTGACGGTAAAGAAGCAGATGCAAGAAACTGTATACTGATTTTGACAACCAACTTGGGTGCAGAACAGGCAGAGAAAAATAGCATAGGTTTCAGTCATGATTCGGAAGGTAACTATGGCGATGAAGAATTCAAACGATTCTTTGCACCAGAATTTAGAAATAGATTAGACGGTGTTGTAACGTTTGGAAAACTTGATCATAATATAATGCTTAAAATTGTTGGTAAGTTCCTATTAGAGTTGAGGCAAATGCTAGATGAAAAGAATGTTGTTTGTGAGATCACAGACCCAGCATTAGATCATTTAGTTGAAAACGGTTTTGATAGCAAGATGGGTGCAAGACCTATGCAACGATATATTGATAAACATATCAAGCGACCTTTGAGTAAAATTTTACTTTTTGGTGATTTAAGAAATGGTGGCGTACTTAAAATTGATGTCAAAGACGGTGAAATAATTCTTAAACCAGAAACGCAAAAGGTGAAAAATGAAGTTGCAGAGGTTACAAACAACTAATCTATTTTATAATCGTTACGTCTATAAACTTAGAATCAAAAACGAAATAGGTAGTATTTTCCGTGGTATGAATCTTGGATTTGCTAAATCTAAAATAGATGAAATGCAAAGACATGCAGAGTCTGAGAGGATTATTCCCAATCCATATAATAATTTTCATAGAAAAAGAAAACATGTAAGTATAGAAACTTTTATGGATACTTTTGTAATTTATAATGCTTTAGAAAAAAATAAAAACAAATGTATGATAAGGGTAGAAAATTTAAACTTGGACATCTATTCTAATGAAAACGATTGGTTAGAAGAGTTGGCAGAAAAAGTAGACTGTGTTTCTTTGCATCAACCACAAGATGACGAATCTTTAGATTTTTTATTAGAAAATAAAAATACGGTTATATTAAACAAAGAAGTAACTTGGCCTTACAAAGCAATACTTGGAAGAACAGTAGATCCCAATTTTGCCCTTTATTGTGAAAGAAATGCAGATAATATAAAAATAGGAACTAAAGCACTTACAAGTATTAAGAAAAGACACAACACAGAGGGTTATTACTTTTTTACAAGAAATGAGAAACATTTGATGTTAGCAAAAATAGCCTTAGGCGGATCAATAACGAAAATTGTTAAATTCGTAAGCGACAAAGAATTGCATAAATAGTATTATGCCTAGTAGTAGTCAAATAATATTACCAGCGAATACGCATCCGGGAGATAGCACCCCAACTACAGTTACGGGTGAAAACTTTAAGGGTGACGGTTATTACGGTCGTTCAGACGGTGTACACACAGTACAATACGACTACACTGGATTTACAGGTACAATTACTATACAAGCGACACTGGCAACCACACCAACTGATAGTGATTGGTTTGATGTAGATATTGTAACTGTTTCTAACCAAACAGAAGTGAAGTATGCTAATTTTACAGGCAATTTTGTGTATATCAGGGCAAAAGTTGTTTACACAGATGGCACGATAAATAGTATTAGAATGAATCATTAGGATATATTATGGAACATTTTATTAACATCGTATTTGACGACAAACAAGAAGTAGATGACATAGTCGTCTCTGAAGTAGCTACATCAGCCTCAAATGCCTTATTAGAAGAAGAAACTGGCTACGAGCTGTATGATACAAATGATGGTAAAACCGTTCTTACAGTTGAAACACATGTAAAACTAGATGAACTAGAGTCTAACGAAGTTGCAGAAAAAGTTGCTAATAAACTCTTTGATTTAGGATATAATAACTTTGACATTGAGGTAAGTGTATGAGATATCATCAACTAAAATTAGTAGAAAAAGATTTAGATAGAGAGAGAGCTAAAAAACTTGACCGTATTACGAGGAAGTTGCAATCAGATCCAGATTTAGTTGACGAAGTCTTTAAACAATTATCTTTAAAAGCAAAGGATATAGAAGGCAATTTTATTAACAGATTTGTTGCTATGTTAGATCCTGAAAAGACCAATCCAGAAAGAGATCAAGCATATTCAAACTTTCTTAAAAAATATGCAGAAATAATTTCTGAAGTTGAATCAACCACAGAAGAAAAATTTGCATTTATTGGCGGACTAGGAAAGAAGAGTTATGTAAATGAAAAGGCCTTGTTAAAGCCTGGCAAGTCCAGTTGGGATGATTGGTTATTACCAAATGAGTTTGCAAGGAAACTATTTGATAAAGCATTTGGCGATCCAAGATTAACTACAGATAACAAAGGCCCAGGAGAGGCGGCTCTTGCAATACTATCACCTAAGATTAAACTTGCAGTAGGTGGAAGCGGAGATATTGAAGTTGGTAACATTCCAGTCGAAGTAAAAGCCGCGGCTGGTACAAGCACTGGTGCAGGAAGACTTACTCCAACTAAAAACACACTAGGTATATACAATGCGAAGCAAGTTGCTTCTATGTTATTTCCAAATGATCAAACAAAACAAGATGCAATAGTTAAATCATATCCTAATTGTTCTGCTAATAGATTTGGACAATTTGTTCAGGATTTTGAGCTAAACACAGATCAAGTACAAAAGTTGTTAACAAATATTTTTAGAGAAGATTCAATTCAAGACATGGTTGTAAGTGTTGCTAAAAAAGGTCCTAATATTACTGGTAAGGATCTGTTACAATTAAGCATTTACAATTATGGTAGATCACAAGATGATGAACATTTTTTAATATTAGTCAAATCAACAAGATCTAGCTTATACTTCCAAATTGACAACTGGGATCAACCAGGTTTACAGTTTAGTTTAAGTGTGTTTGGTAATGATTTACGTACTGTTGGTCAAACACAAATCGGTATACTAAAAAGAGCTTAAATTAGTTTCTCTATCTAGATATTTGAAATCAGTTTTTACTGGATTAAATTCTTTTATTGCATCAAATACAATTTTCTTATCTAAATCACTACAGGTATAAACATCTAATTGTAGCAACGATGGACTATCTTCGTCCCAAATATGTAATGCGACATGACTGGTTTCAATTATAGTGACACAAGTAATACCTCTATTTCCCTCCATGTAACAATATTTTGCATATGGTCCCATCATTATTTTCATGCCAATGGATTGTATTAATTGTTTTGCCCACTCTACTATCTGATCTTCATTTTTAGGTGGTTTAGTTATTTCTGATCTAATAATCAAGTGTTTATGTTGCAACATAAGCCAGTCCTTTTTAGGTTCTATTTATGTTCGGGTTGTCTTTATGATTGACATATCTTGATAAATATATATAATATAAATTAAAAGGTGTTATTATGACCAAAACATTCAAGCAATATTTACAAGAAACAGAACAAGGTTATATGGAAGAAACATATGACGGAGATGATTTTTATGCCAATTATGGTGAAATGTGGTATAATGATGACTTGATAGACGAAGCTGAATATCAAGGACGCAAAGTAAGGCTAGGAAAGCCAATGCGTGGCGATGTTAAAAAGTTCAAGGTTTATGTCAAAGATCCTAAAACAAAAAACATTAAAAAAGTGAATTTTGGTGATCCTAACATGAAGATAAAGAAATCTAACCCTGCAAGACGTAGAAGTTTTAGGGCTAGACATAATTGTGATAATCCAGGACCTAGGACAAAAGCTAGATATTGGTCATGTAGGAAGTGGTAAATGAGAATAGACGAAATACATAAACCTATCAAAGACGATATGCCATTCAATGTACCTAGCGATGTTCATTTTCATATGTTAAATGACGATGGATTTTATAGAAAACATTATCTACCTTGTATGGAAAAAATTAGAAGTGAACGAAATGAAAAAGTAATACAAGGACACTTGATGCCCATGATAGATAAATGCTTAAATCATTATTGTTTAAAATATGATATTCCAAAAAGTCCTAAAGACTTAATGACAAGCACTGAAAAATCAGAGTTGGCAAGTAAAGTTTTAGATTTTGAACGTAATCCTGAGGAGCAATTAGATGCGACTACGCCAACTGACAGAATCTCCTAATACTGCTGTTTTTGCCTTTGGTAGAATGAATCCTCCTACTATAGGACACAAGAAACTTGTTGATAAAGTAAAAGCACAGGCAGGTGTTCCTTTTTTATTTTTAACACATTCACAAAAACCTAAAACTGATCCTTTAACTTTTGCAGAAAAAGTTTTCTTTGCAGATAAAAGTTTCGGTGGCGGCATACGAATAGGTGATAAAGATGTAAGAACAATTATACAAGCTATGCAAAAATTAGAATCAGCAGGCTTTAAGAATATAATATACGTTGCTGGCAGTGATAGAGTTGATAGTTTTAAAAAATTACTGAATGATTACAACGGAAAAGATTACAAGTTCGATAGTATCTCAATTGTAAGTGCTGGAGAAAGAGATCCTGATGCCGAAGGTGCTGAAGGAATGAGTGCTTCAAAAATGAGATATCATGCTAACAAGGGCGAGTATGATGAATTTGAAGATGGCGTTGCTGTAAATGACCCAAAACTTGCTAAAATGATGTTTGCAAAAGTTAGACAGGGCATGGGCATCACTGATGAAAATATAGAAGAGTTTATAAAAAAGAAAGAACTTAAAGTTCAACAACAAAAGCCAAAACTAGATGTACTTAATAATATTGCCGCTAGAGCTGACGGGAAACCATTTCCATTGAGTTGGAATGCAGGAAAAGGTGAAATATCCGTAGGTGGAAAATTATTTGTAGATCCTATAAATGCAAAAAAATTTGTAAGTTTCTTTGACAGAAACATAGATAAACAAGATGCAATGACAAAAGCATTGCGAAGTGCAACAACTACAGCAAAACTTTTCGATGTCTTAGGATTAAAATACAAACTTGACATGGGGCGGTAATGGATATCAAGACATTACAAAAGTTGGCAGGCATACATGAGTTTCAAGGATACACACCATATCATGAAAATATCTCTCATACAGGTACAGAAAAACATAGAATCGAAAAAGAAAAAAATTTACGGCCAGGAGATTTAGATTGGTTTAAGTTATGGTTTAGTAGACCTTATTGGAAGGGGCAAGAATATCCACCAGGTTTGCGAGGGCGTAAAAAATGAAGTTTAAAGATTTCAAAGAAGCCGCAGGTGTTGGAATTGTAACAAAACAAAACGCAACCAAAGATGTTCCTGTTGGTGGCGAATACATGAATGTCAAAAAGCTAGGGTTAGGAAAAGGTAAGCCTAAAGAACTTCATAAAAAAGCAAGAAAAAATTCCACACCAAACAAAATGTTTAATCTTGGTATGGCAGAGTCTGAAAAAAATATAAAATACACAAAACCTAATCTTGATCACGAGTGGGACGAAGCAACACGCTATCAAGAATTTAAAAAGATTGGTAAAAATAAATGGATTGATCTTGTAAGTAAAGGCAAAGTTGTTGAATACAATACTAAAACAGTTCAAAAGATCAGTAATACTGATGCTGTTAATGTAAAAGACTTTGATAACCTAGATAAAAATAAACAACAAAGAGCATTAAAACAATTACAAAAAGGATCCATTGAATTACCAATTGTTGCAAGTTACAGTGACGGGCATTTAGAACTAATAGGTGGTAACACAAGACTCACTGCGGTAATGAAAGCAACTGGAAAAGGTAAAGTTTGGCAATTTAATGTACCTGATAAAGTTGCAACACTGGCTGAATCAACAGACAAAACTAATTTATATGAATTAATAAGTGCTTTAGGACATTTAGCTAGGACTGTTGCTCCTAAGGTTTTACCTAAAGTAAACCCATCTAGTATTGGTGCAACAGGAGCCGGCGCTGTCGCTGGTAATCAAATAGGAAAAGCAGTAGACAAAGCAATATCGAAAAAGTCTAGTACAAAAAATACAAGTCCTGCCGCAGGTCCAACGATACTTCCTAAAATTGTTAAACCAGAACCTAGAGACAGATCAAGTTATAAATCACATACAAAAGTAAAACCTCTTAAGATAGGCGAAGTATCAGCAAAAGATCTCAGTAAGGACTCAGAAGTTTATGTAGATATGGACGGTGTGTTAGCTGATTTCTTTGGTGCATGGAAAAGACTGGTTGGTAAAGACTGGCGTGAGATAAAAGATTTAGACGGTGCTTTGCAAAAGATTAGAGACAAGGATGATTTTTGGTTAAACATTCCTTTGACTCCTAATGCAATGAATTTGTTAGGATTAGTAAAACAACTAAAAGGTAGTTACAATATATTAAGTGCTCCTTTACCTAACGATCCTAAATCAGAGCCACACAAACGACAATGGATAGAAAAGAACTTATCTGCTTTTCCGCCTAGGAAGGTAATAATTACATCAAACAAATCAGTACATGCAACACAACCAGATGGAACTCCTAATATATTGATTGATGACTTTGGAAAAAATATTGCTAAATGGGAAGCGGCTGGTGGCGTAGGATTTAAACACAAGGATCACAAGTTTGAAAGAACTGTAAAAAATTTGAAACAACATATGAGTGAAGCTAAAATGAGCAAAAGCAGTATTAAAAAGATTAGGAAGACTGTAGATAAAATAGATGATAAACCTAAGGCAAAGAAAAGCATAAGCAAATGGGCTAAAGGAAAATTTGATGATCCTAAAGCGGCAATGTTTGCAATAGCAACTAACATGAGAAAACGTAAGGAAGGCAAACCAATTGATCCACCAGGACGAGAATCATATGCTAGATCAGAACTACCACAAATACGTAAAAAGCATCTAGTTAACTTTCCACATGCCATAGAAAATATATCAGTATCAAAAATTAAGCCTATGCAAAAAGAAAGGTTAAAAGAAAACTATAATAAACAATTAAAAAATATTTTAGTAGGAAAATATAATCCTATTGTTGTAGACATTGATTATAAAATTATTAACGGACATCATAGATATGATATTATTAATATGTTACAAATGGAAAGCATTTCAGTAGCAAGACTTCCATTTACATTAGAACAAATAATACACAAAATGGAAAACTTTGCTGATGGAAAAAAGAAAGGCAAAAGCAGACCAGGACGTGTAAAACGTTCAGGTGCAAGTTGTAAGGGTTCAGTCACAAGTCTAAGATCAAAGGCGAAAAAAGCATCAGGTGAACGTGCTAAAATGTATCATTGGTGTGCTAACATGAAGTCAGGAAAAAAGAAATCTGAATCATTATATACACAAGATGAATTTTTTAAGATTTTAGTTGAAAGCACTCCTCAGCAATTAGAGGAAGGAATCAAAGATACTCTTAAGAAATTACCTAAAAATTTACTAGGCAAAGTAACACCCTTAATTAAAAAAATTCCAAAGACAGCTAAAAATTTAACACTTATGGCTGTGCTTCTTGGCACTATGGCTAACGCAGTTGCGGCTGGAGATATGCAAAAAGTAAACACACCATTAGATAAACTTAACAACATGGCAACAATGAGTACTACAATGGACACAGGCACTGACGTTGGTCCTGGGCACACAATGCCTGATAATATAAAGGTTTTAAAAATGCCAACACCTCCAGAAGCACCTAATTCAAACACACCTGATGGTACATCAGACAATGGTACAAGCATAAAAACAACCAAAGATGGAAATCGTACTGTGTCAAGTGGAGCAGGTACATATACATTTTCACCAGATGGGAAGCTATTAAAATATGAAACTCCTAAGATAAAAGGTTATTCACAAACACATGATCTAGTGAAGAAAACAGTAACAGTAAATGCTAATACACCTGTTACAATGACAAAAGATTTTGGTAACCTATCCAAAGCAGATAGAGATACTTTGAAAAAGAATGATCCTAATTTTGATAAAACTACAACTGTAATAGATCAAAAAGCGACCTATGATATGAGCGGTAAACTTATAAGCAAAGATCATACTGGTGTAAAATCTGGAGGAGTATCTGTAGGTATTGGTGGAGACGGAAGTAAGAGTGTAAAATACGATGCAGGTGGTGGAAAAGTTTACAAAGTAAATACAAACGATATGCCAGCGGCAAAGAAAACTTTAGCACAATTCCAAAAAGATATTAACAAGGCTAAAGACAAAAGTGCGCCATTTCAGAACAAAACAACCTAGCAAAGAAAGGTAAATACAATATGCTTCTAAGAGAATTAACAAATAAAATTACAGTCAATAAAGTTGTAGAGTTTGATTTAGGTGGTGCTATAGACAAGATGTTTGGTACTGAAAAACCAGCCTTAAGACCAGGCTTTGTTAACAGACGTCCAGCAGGTGGTAGAGCAAGAAAGAATTGGGACGCAAGACATGGTGCCAGTCATAACGCAGATGGCAGTCCAAAGTTTCAAGACCCTTCTACAATGATGCCACAGACAGGATCGCCTGCAACTAATACCACAGTGCCTACAACAAATGCACCGCAAGTACAAGATCCAACAACAATGATTCCACAGGTAAATCCACCTGTAGCCCAAGACCCAACGCAGATGCTTCCACAAATTCCAAATAGCGTTAAGCCAGGATCAGAAATGGCTCTTGCGAAGGAATTGTCCAAACCAGGTTGGCAAAATAATTTAGCAGACACACTAGGAAAACACACAGTACTTGGTGGTGCCCAAGCACAAGGGCTTATGAGCAAAGTATCACAGTACGCACTTCCGGCGGCAGGTGTTTTAGCATTATTGTACGGTGGTAAGAAGTTGATTGATTTTATAACAAGAAAAAAGAAGAGACAAGAAAACATACAAGAAGGTGGATACATTAATAATACAAAAGATGCTATAGAAACTTTAGGACGACTTAGAGGTAAAGGTAAGCAATTAGAAAGAGGGCAACAGGAATACGAAGGCAATCTACCTAACGAGTATGTAAATGATGTATGGGACGTATATACTTGGATGGAAAGTAAACTTGGTGGATCACCAGAAGCAACTGATCCAAAACTTAAAAGTATAATGACAGATGTTTTAGCACTCAGAGGAGAAGCTAAAAAGATGGAACGTATTTACAAACCGGATTTACAACAAAGTGATGAACACATGGGTGCGGCAACTTTTGGCAATATGGTAGTAAACACTCTATATCCATTAATGCAATGGCTAGATATGAATGAGAAAAAATTTGAATCTATTGCAACCGAGGCGGCTACAGCAGGTGCCACATCTGCTGGTAACATCGCCAGTGTTGCGAACCCAAAACAGGCTTACGGGCATAGGAAACGTGACAAAAACGGTGTTCCTAAGGCACCACAAAAGAAAAATCCAGATGGTACTGCTAAAAGTGCCTTAGATATAAGTGATAATCTTATGGGTGGCAAAACAATTAAAAGATAAATACTTTATAGGAAAGCAAAATGAGAGAAAAAGACTTAAAAGAAGATTTAGCAACAATGGCATATAAAGCCGAGTCTGATCATGAGGTACAGATGGCTAGATCAGATCTATATAAAATTGCAAAATATTCAATAAAGCTACATGAGATGCTTAAAGCTGTAAATGAACAACAAGGTATTGAAGGTTGGGTTCAATCTAAAATCACTAAAGCGGCAGATTACATGGGAAGTGTATATCATCATTTAGACTATGAAATGAAATTTGATGAAATGACTGAAGCTAAAAAAGCCAAACCAGATTACATTGATATAGACGGAGATGGTGACAAAAAAGAGCCAATGAAAAAAGCCGTTAAAGATAAGAAAAATAAAAAAACAACAGAAGAAGCTACACCAGTAGATGACGATGATCCAAGATATAAAGATGATCCAAATCTTCCAAAAAATAAAAAGAAGAAAGGTGCAACACCTGTAGATGATGACGATCCTAGATATAAAGATGATAAAAATCTTAAAAAGAAAGAATCTTTGACACTTGATTCAATCTACAAAAACAGATTACAAGAACAATTAGACAGCAAACTCCAATCAAAAAAAAAGGATGATATAGCAACAGACGAAAGTGGTATCATGTACCGTGCCGGTGTGAAAAAATACGGTAAGGATGGCATGAAAAAAATACAAAGTGCCGCTGGCAAAGGTGCTAGTGCTGAAGAAATTGGAAAAATTAAAGATAAACATAATAAGAAAAAAACTACCGAATCATTTCAAACATTAGAAGAATCAGTAGGCAAGCCAATCTCGGAAGAAGAATTTGATAGACTTGCAGAAAAACAAGATGCTTGTTATCATAAAGTAAAATCCAGATATAAAGTATGGCCTAGTGCTTATGCCTCTGGTGCTCTAGTTCAGTGTCGTAAAAAAGGCGCTAAGAATTGGGGTAATAAAAGTGCATCTTAGAGACTTAATAAAAATAATAGAAAAAGCAGATCAGGATAATCCTGAAGTTACCATTGGTGATTATACAACTACACATTTTTATATGTGCGGAAGTGCAATTGAAACAGCAAAAAAACATGGTGACAAACCAGGAATGGAGAGTTTGATACGTCTACAAGATATGGTGTACAAACTTGAAAAAGAAGTTATGGACGCTGGTGAATCAACACCAGAAGCAAAACAATTTGCAAAAAAATTACACATTGCAGTAATGGACCAAGCTAAAAAAGTTGGCGTTGAAGATGAAGTTGCTGACTATCAAGAAAAACATTTCAATAGCATAGTTAAAGGAGATCCGAAACCCGGCTTTGGTCGTGTAGATATTGAAGAAAACTGGGAAATAACAGATGAAGGCACTAGATGCTGGAAGGGTTATGAACGTAAGGGCATGAAAACCATGTTCGGAAAACGTGTACCTAATTGTGTAAAAAGAGAACATGTAGATTATTGTGTAAACTGTGGTGATCTTGTATTTTCAGAAGAGATGGATCTACACGAAGATCTAAAAAAATGGTTTAAACAAAAATGGGTCCGTTTTGGACCTGACGGAAAAGTCCGTGGCTCATGTGGAGGACGGAGTGAAGGTGAAGGAAAGCCAAAGTGTTTACCAGCCTCAAAGGCTTATGCTATGGGCAAGAAGAAAAGAAAAACTTCTGCCGCTCGTAAGCGAAGAAAAGATCCTAATGCTGAAAGACGTGGTAAGGCTAAAAACGTAAAAACTTAGGAGAATACTATGGAATGTAAGTGTGAAAAATGTGGACATAACTGTCATTGTGATAAAGAATGTCCTGAATGTGCTAATGATGTTTGTACAGGATGTCGATGTACACATTGCAAATAACAAATATTCCACTACGTGAAAAGTGGAGTCAAAAATATAAGAAGAGCATAAACTGTTCTAACCCTAAAGGCTTTTCACAAAAAGCCCATTGTGCCGGAAAGAAAAAGAAGAAATAATATCAGATAAATATATTTGATATGTCTTTTTTAGTTTGTAACACCCCAATTATTCCAGTATATGTAAAGAAAGAATATCTCTATGATTTAGAAAAAGGTCATGGTGAATTAACTCCTGGCGTTTGGATCACAGCTAAAAGTGTTATGGGTAAAGCCCTTTACTTTGAAACACTTCTCACAGATTACGGTGCGTTATTTGATAAACTTCCTATATCAGCTTTTGTTTGGAAGGAAGATTATAACGAAGAAGAACAACTTCCTTTAGACGTATTGCAAATTTGGGATTGCTTTGATTATGATATAACAATAATTAAAAAATCAATGTTAGCTGACTGCCAATTTTTTGGAAAAGATAAAAAAATGCACAAAGGAGAATATCTATTTACTATAGATAATGCCCACAGAGAACGAAATGTAATAGACACAAATTTTTCTGAACACGACCCAGAACATAAGTCGTTTAATATAATTAAGTTAGATAATGGTCAGTTTGCGGCACAGCCTAACAACAGAATAATATTCACAGATCAAAGCCTTGTTCTAGGTGATAGAAAACAACCAGACTTCAAAGTGTGTACACAAAATTACACAGTAGAAAATACCCCAAAGTGGTCAGTAGGACATACAGACGAATGGCAATACAAGACAAAAGAGGAAAAAGATTTATAGAAGATTATCGGCTTTATGATCTTGAAGAACGCGAACTTTACAGAAAACTTCCACACTTGCACAAATGGTGGAATAAATTATACTTGGCAGAAACAATGGGATATCAGTGCGGGCCAGGTACAACAGAAATTCCGGAAACAAAAGAATACGTAATTAGGCCAATTTATAACTTAGGTGGTATGGGTATATGCACTACCATAAAAGTTTTAGAAAAAGGCGATATATCAAGTGTGCCTCCTGGATACTTTTGGTGTGAGTATCTTGAAGGAAACCATTATTCAGCAACATATTTTAAGGAAGACAAAGGTTTTTATCATGAATGGAAACTATTACATAATTGGCAAGGTTGGAATGACAAATCAAATGTAGTAAAATTTACAAGATGGCTTAAATTAGATACTGCTCCCGAACTGCCTAAACAGATAGCAGAAATAGATGTGCCTGTAATAAATGTAGAATACAAAGGTAGCAATCCTATTGAAATACATTTTAGACCAAGTGGCAATCCAGACGGCACTACTGACGACAAATGGAATGAATACATTCCAATATGGCAAGATACAACTGAAAGTTATAAAACCTCTTTAGTTAAACAAGGATATGTTTGGATTGACAATCCATTTGAAGACTGGTACGAAGATATCAAGCCATATTTAAATGAGAAGAGGTTAGGTTACTATGTACGGTAGAGTGGATTTATCAAAAGTAGAATATAAGTTAGATGAAGATATAATACATCATAAGCCAACACTACAAGAAGCAACTGAAGTATTTAATGCGTACTGCACTTACAAAAAATTTGAAAGTGTTCATCCACTTTATCAAGACGACATAAACATCTATGACTGGAACTGTTTATACGAAAATGGAAAATTAGTTGCATGGGAACAAACCCTTCTGTATCCAAATGATAAAATTGGAATGAGTATGCAGTTTGCTTGGGATTATCAAGAACCACACAAAAGAATTGGTTGGAGATTTAGTCACCACGTTCCGGCCTGGCTGAAGTCAATAGGATATAAGTACTTATACTTAGGTGACCACCACGAATATAAAGCTAAGATACAAGGATATGAAGTGTTGGCACCAATTGGTAAACATATTGATGGAACATTTTCTAAATGAAAGAGGAGTTTCGGAAAGAAGCATATCGATTATTTTGGCTCGTAAAAGGTCATTTGGGTTGCCATTATTGGACAGACAAATCAATTGAAGAAATGCATGACAGCTATTTTAAACGTTTGTGGTGCAAGTATCAAGGTGATGATATGAGTAGAGCGGAAGATGGTTTTGAAGATGCATACCAAAAACTTTTTGAAAATGGTAAACAAACACTTGACAAAGACAAAGAAATATAATATAATAAGGCAACACTAGGAGAATATTATGAGTGATCGAGTTTATGGACAAGACGAAAAGGCCAAGTTAGAAAGGCTAGTAAACGAAGGTGCAACAGTTTTACAGGAGATTAATGACCTCCAAGAAGGTTTGAAAGAAACCGTCAAAGCAGTTTCTGAAGAATTAAATATTAAAACAGCTTTAATTAATAAAGCTATCAAGGTTGCACACAAAGGTGACTGGCATAAAGTTGCAGATGAGTTTGAAGATTTAGAAACTCTTGTTGCTACTGTAGGTAAAGATAAGTAAGTAATAAAGTTAAAAAACGCCCTATACCAATTGGTGGGCATGTAGTAAGGTTAGTTGGCCATAAGCAACATAGAAAGACATGACAAACAGTTGTAGCACATTTTACATCTCACACCCGATATCTGTCCGCCATGGGCAATTAGGATTTCCAAACAGAAAACAAATAATTGATTATTTTCTAGACCTAAAAGATAAAGGTCAATATATTCCTGCCGAAGAAGATAGAGGTTGGAAAACAGATTGGGAAATACATTTAGATCACAGAATATTGGATCCATTATTGGACATGATTCATTTATGGTATTGTAAGCATATAGTAGGACCCAGAGGGCCTTACTTCATTGTAAAAGACAACTTTCAATCTACAGAAAAATTTAATATAGATGCTAACGTATGGTTTCAAGAATATCTACCTGGACAAGTAAGTCCACAACACGAACATGGTGCATTATCCAAACATAGTTGGGTATATTATTTAGATGTTGGTGAAAATGGTAGTCCGCTTACGTTTGTTCAATTAGAAGATAATAAAAATGAGCTACAAAAGGTTGACGAAATACATTTACCAGTGTATAATGATATGATAGTAATGTTTCCAAGCATAGTGCATCATAAAGTATATGCAAGTAAAACAAAAAGATACGTGTTAGCTGGAAATATTAATGATATTAGTTATGAGGATAAGGGATGAGTTACGTAGACGCATATTTTGATAGAGATTCGGATATAATTAGAGTCGTTGAACGTAACGAAGGTAAAAGACTTTACACAGAATATCCAGTCAAATATACATTTTACTATGATGATCCTAAGGGCAAACATAAAAGCATATATGGCGATCCCATAAGTCGTATTGTAAGCAAAAGCACAAAAGATTTCCGTAAAGAATTAGCAATAAACAACAAAAGAAAGTTGTTTGAATCAGACATAAATCCTATATTCCAATGTCTAAGTGAAAATTATCTTAATCAAGATGCACCAAAATTGAATGTAGCATTCTTTGATATTGAAACTGACTTTGATCCTGAGCGTGGTTTTGCTGATCCAAGTGATCCATTCATGCCCATCACTGCAATCACTGTACATCTACAATGGTTGGATGCACTTATTACACTTGCAGTTCCGCCAAAAACATTGACAATGGATCAAGCAAAAGATCAAGTAAAAGAGTGGGGAGAAGAATGTGTCTTGTTTGAAAAAGAAGGAGACATGCTACAAGCATTCTTAGATCTAATAGAAGACAGTGATATTATTACAGGCTGGAACAGTGAAGGATACGATATACCATATACGGTAAATAGAGTTAGCAGAGTTCTAAGCAAAGATGATACAAGACGTTTTTGTTTATGGAAACAACTTCCTAAAAAACGTGAGTATGAAAAGTATGGTAAATCAGCTGAAACCTATGACCTAGTAGGCAGAGTACATTTAGATAGTTTAGAACTTTATCGTAAATACACATATGAAGAAAGACACACTTACAGGCTTGATGCCATTGGTGAACTTGAAGTTGGCGAAAAGAAAACTGTGTATGAAGGTACACTCGATCAACTTTATAACAATGACTTCCGAACATTCATCGAATACAACCGGCAAGACGTTGCACTACTGGACAAGCTGGACAAAAAACTAAGATTTATAGATCTAAGTAACGAACTAGCACATGCAAATACTGTTTTGCTACAGACCACTATGGGTGCTGTCGCAGTAACAGAACAAGCTATTGTGAACGAAGCACATAGGCGTGGTATGAGAGTGCCAAATAGGCCGAAACGTGATCCAGAAGCAAGTACGGCGGCGGGTGCTTATGTGGCATTTCCTAAAAAAGGTTTGCATAAGTGGATAGGATCAATGGACTTAAATTCACTGTATCCATCTGTGATCAGAGCCTTGAACATGGATCCCGCAACAATAGTTGGCCAATTAAGACCAACACTCACAGAGAACTATTTGAACGAAGCAATGAACTTGCAAAAGAAATCATTTGCTGGTGCATGGGAAGGTAAGTTTGGCACACTTGAATATGATGTAGTTATGGAACAAAAAAGAGATGTTTCGATTACTGTCGATTGGGAAAACGGTCAAGAAGATGTCTTAAGTGGTGCGGAAATTTATAAACTAATTTTTGAAAGCAACAAACCATGGATGCTGAGTTCTAATGGAACTATATTTACAACTGATCACGAAGGAGTGATTCCTGGATTGCTTAAACGTTGGTATCAAGAAAGAAAAGAATTGCAAGGACAACTGAAAAAAGCAAAAGATGCCGGTAATGATATTGAAATAGAGTATTGGGATAAAAGACAACTTGTAAAGAAAATTAATCTAAACAGCTTGTATGGTGCTATTCTAAATCCAGGTTGTAGATTCTTTGATAAACGTATTGGACAATCAACAACATTAAGTGGCAGAACTATTGTAAAACACATGTCAGCAGAAGTAAACAAGGTGATTACAGGGACATATGACCATGTTGGTGATGCAGTGATATATGGTGACACAGACTCTGTGTACTTTAGTGCTTATCCAATGTTAAAACATGATATACAAAATGGTAAGATACCTTGGTCAAAAGAAAATGTTATAACTTTGTATGATCAAGTTGCAGAAGCGGCTAATTCTACATTTGAGAAGTTCATGGGAGAAGCTTTTCACTGTCCTAAGAGCAGGTCAGAAGTTATTGCGGCAGGTAGAGAGATTGTTGCAGAGAGCGGACTATACATTACAAAGAAAAGATATGCGGCATTGGTATATGATGTTGAAGGATTTAGGAGTGATGTCGATGGCAAGCCAGGAAAAGTAAAAGCAATGGGTCTTGATCTACGTAGATCAGATACTCCTGTGTTCATGCAAGAATTTTTAAGTGAAATTTTGATGATGGTCCTGCAGGAAAACAGTGAAAAAGAAATACTAGATAGAATTACTGAGTTTAGAAGAGAGTTCAAAGAACGTCCAGGTTATGAAAAAGGTTCTCCTAAACGTGCAAATAAAATAGGACACTATCAAAAACTTGAACAAAAGCAAGGTAAAGCTAATATGCCTGGACATGTCAGAGCCAGTATCAATTGGAATACACTAAGACGTATGAACGGAGACAAGTATTCACAAGAGATTGTTGATGGTATGAAAGTTATTGTTTGTAAACTAAAACAAAATCCATTAGGTTATACATCTGTTGCATATCCAACAGACGAATTACGTATTCCTGATTGGTTTAAAGAGCTTCCATTTGATAATGACGCTATGGAAGAAACAATAATTGATAATAAGTTAGGTAATTTGATAGGTGTGTTGAACTATGATTTAGAAAATACAAAACAAAACAACACTTTCAACAGCCTATTTGATTTTGGGGAGTGAAAATGAGACATACGATAGAAGACTTAATTAAAAAAATTAAAGTAATGCACGACATGGCTATATTGCTTCATAGAAAAAGATATGAAAACATAGAAGGTTCATACAATGAGAAAGAATTGAGGCACGACTTAGAACAAATACAAGCCATGGCGGGTGATATATTTCATGATAAAGAAGGAGATGAAATCAATTGAATATATTTGAGAAAATTAGTAGCCGATTGCCAGAGTTTTGTCTGAGCCATTGGTTATTTAGAATACCANTAGCAATAGTTTTTATACAACAAGGTTTAGATAAAATTCCTGTTGANATAGANACTGCTGAGTCTTTCGGACTTCCATATCTTGTATGGTGGTTTGTTGCTTACGGAGAGCTTGGTGGAGGAATAGGATTACTGGCTGGTGGCATTATGCATAATAAATGGTTAGAAAATTGGCCGTGGATTGGAGATACACTTACTAGGTTCAGTGGGATTACAATTTGTTGTATTATGACAGGTGTAATATGGATTGGAGAACCAGAAAGTTTTATGGACGTAATACTTTATGATAATTTACATGTTTTTCTATGGGTAGGTGGATTATTTTTTGCATTGCGAGGTAACAGAGTATGAGTAATGTAAAAGAAACTGCACAAAAGCAAGCCGAAGAAGCATATGATATATTCTTTAAATTTATGAAAGGTTTCGGCTGGGTATGTGGATTTATCATGTTAGCATTAGTAAGTTGTAATTTTGGAGTAGATGGCACAGGTAGTAAATCTGATCCTGAACTTTATGAAGAGTACAAGGAACGAATGTTAGAAATGCAAGAAGAAATTAAAAAGAAAAAGTACGGTGGATAAAATGAAAATTGATTCAGTAGATCATGTAGCGATTCAAAATGCTCAGTATGTAGCACAAAAAAGATTACAACAAGAGAGACTTGAAGAACACTATGCTAATAAAAATAGGATACAGGAGCATCATAATAAAAAAATAAATTTAGATAAACGTATGTTAGAAGCATATTATGCCGTTTTAGATAGGCTTCAAACATACAATCAACAAAAACAATTAGAACGTGCTAAAGCCGAACAAGGTAAGTTCCTAGATATAGAGGTGAAATAATGTCAAATCCAAATCAACCATATCATAATGAAGGCTTTGGCTGGGCATTTATGTGGATCATTATTATGTTTTTAGTTTTACCGTCAATAATGATACTCAGTATAGACAATGGATTTGCAAAGTTTGTTGAGATGAGGGGAGTTACTGGCGATTGTTGGGAAAACAGTAAACATGAACGAGTTTGTTCAGTACCTACTGAAGGTGCTAAATTGGCAGAATGTAAGTTCTGGAGAAACTTTTGTACTGAGGAAGTATACAGATGGAGAGCAAAATGATAATGTCTGATGCAGAAATAATGTTATTAACATTAGTTTTAGGTGCAATATTTTATGCTTACCTATGTTGGAGAAATTTATGAAACTTACACTTATAGGATATGGATTTGTAGGAAAAGCAGTACACAATGTATTAAAAGAATACTATGATATAAAGATTGTTGATCCTAAATATAATGACAATGTAATTAATGACGATTCAGATGGATACATTGTTTGTGTTCCAACACCAACAAGTGATGTAGGCTCCTGCGATATGTCTATAGTAAACACAGTAGTAACTTGTTGTCCTGATGAAAAACCTGTTTTAATAAAAAGTACGATAAGTTTAGAAGGATGGGAAGTCCTTAAAAATATGAATAAACATATTTGTTTTAGTCCAGAGTTTTTGACTGCGGCAAATGCCAATGAAGATTTTAAAAAACAAAAGTTTATGTTATTTGGCGGAGATAATATAGACTTCTGGGAAGAAGTTTTTATATTAGCAAAAGGATTTACCCCAATTTATGGAACCGTGAAAGAACTTATTTTAACAAAATATTTAAGAAATAGTTTTTTAGCGACAAAGGTAGCTTTCTTCAATGAAGTATATGACTTTTGTCAAACAACCAACATAGACTATAACAATGTTGCAGAAATGGTAGGTATGGATGAACGTATAACAAGGAGTCACATGCAAATTCCTGGACCTGATGGTGAAAGAGGTTTTGGAGGTGCTTGTTTTCCTAAAGATACAATGGCATTACTTTTAACTGGTTTGCATTACAAAACACCATTTAGTATATTGCGACAGGTTGTAGAAAGTAACAAAAGGATAAAGAATGACTAACATACTAATGACAGGACACGAAGGCTTTATAGGATCAGCATTATGGGAAAGGCTTTCAACCAAACACGATCTAATGGGTGTAGATATAAAAAGTGGAGATGATATACTTTCATGTGAACTACCTCATCCAGATGTTGTAGAAATGGTTATCCATCTAGCAGGAATAGGTGGTGTAAGAGAAAGTTTAGCTGACCCTCAAAAATATTGGAATAATAATGTTGAAGGGACTAAGAGAATTTTAAATTATTATCCTAATGCTAGAGTTTTAGTTGCAGGATCTAGTTCTCAATATGAACCACATCTTAATCCTTATGCGGCAAGTAAAAATGTTATAGAATATATTCCGCATCCTAATTGTTGTTTTATGAGATTTCATACTGTATATGGTCCTATCCCCAGAGCAAACATGTTCTTCGATAAACTATTGAATAATAAATTAGAATATGTAACTCCGCATAAAAGAGATTTTATCCATATTGAAGATTTAATGGATGCTATAGAAATTATTATGCAAGACAAAGTGGTTGGTCCTATTGACGTTGGAACAGGTGCAAGTGTAAGGATCCAAGATATTAGACCAGACCTTCCAGTAAAAATAAATACTGTTGGTGAAAGAAATATAACACAGGCAAACACAAAAAGACTTAGAGATTTAGGCTTCAGACCAAAACATACCGTAGCACAATTTCTAAAAGATAGAGGCATAAAATGAAGATAGGCTTTACTTGCTCAACATTTGATTTATTACACGCAGGCCACGTCCAGATGCTTAGAGAAGCGAGAGACCAATGCGATTATCTAATTTGCGGTTTACAAGTTGACCCATCAGTAGATAGAAAAGAAAAAAACTCCCCAGTACAAACAATAGTAGAAAGATACAGTCAACTTCATGCCTGTCGGTATGTTGACGAAATAATTCCTTATCAAACCGAAAAAGATTTGGAAGACATACTCGAAATGTATCATATAGATGTAAGAATTTTGGGTGAAGAGTATAGAGAAAAAGATTTTACGGGTAAGAATATATGTCAAGGAAGAAATGTTGATTTGTATTTTAACAAAAGAGATCACAGATTTTCAACAACAGATCTCCGAAATAGGGTAAAAAGTTGTTGACTTTAAACAAAAGATATCGTATAATAGAAACTATAGGAGAAGCATTATGAAAGATATTTTACAAGACATCGTTGCTAAAACACATTCGTTAGGATTTTTGAATTTGGTAAAGGTGACTGGTACAACAGATTCAACAACGATTGAATCAATGGCTGAAGATAGAAGTGTAATTCTAACAGCCAAAACAAAAGATAAAGTAAGTGAATTTGGTGAAAATATTTTTGGTATGCCAAACTTAGACAAACTATCTTTGCACTTAAAGAATCCTGAATATCAAAAGAACAGTAAGTTAACTATTACAAAAGCACAAAGAAATGGTGCTGAAGTTCCAACTGGTATTCATTTTGAAAATGAAGCAGGTGACTTTCAGAATGATTTTAGATTTATGGTCACTGAAATTATCAATGAGAAACTTAAGAGTGTTAAATTTAAAGGAGCCAGCTGGGACGTAAATTTTACTCCATCTTTGGCATCTATTACAAGAATGAAATTGCAAAGTGCCGCACATGCTGAAGAAACTGTTTTTACAGTCAAGTCTGAAGCTACAGGTGGTGCAAATGATCTTGTTTTTCATTTTGGTGACGCAAATACACACGCAGGTAAGTTTGTATTTCAAAGTTCGATTGAAGGAGATCTTAAACATGCATGGGCATATCCTGTTGCACAGGTTCAAGCAATTCTTAATTTAGATGGTAATGCTACAATGAGTCTAAGTGATCAAGGTGCTATGCAAATTTCAGTAGACAGTGGTATGGCAACATATGATTACATACTTCCTGCACAGAGCAAGTAAATGTACACAGACCTAACTAAAGAGCAAAAAGATTATGCAGTATTCCTTCCAGCATTGAGCGGATTTTATGCTACATTTATAGGAAAGCAAAGAAGCGAAGAATACGTAGACAATAATCGTATTCCGTATAGCAATGGAATGGAAGCATTGAACTGGTTAAACAAAAAAGATGGAATGTTTAACTATCATTGGACTCTTTATAGTGCAGGTCATGCCGAACTTGATGTAAACAAAGACTCTCCTAAAGAAGATATGGTTCGAAACAGGGATCGTAGCAACAGTTGGTTACTTGGTGACTCGGGTGGTTTCCAGATTGGTAAAGGTGTTTGGGAAGGAGATTGGAAGGATCCTAATTGTCCTAAAGCACAAAAGAAAAGAGAACAGGTACTTGCTTGGATGGATGCCTATATGGACTATGGAATGATACTTGATATTCCAGCATGGGTATCTCGTTCACCAGAAGGACAAAAAGCGACTGGTATTACAAAGTATCAAGATGCCGTAACTGCAACTAGAATTAATAATGATTACTTTATGAAGAATAGAAATGGTAATTGTAAATTCTTAAATGTTCTACAAGGTGAGAATCATGCAGATGCTGATGATTGGTATCAACAAATGAAAGATTACTGTGATCCTAAAAAATACACAGATCATTTTAATGGTTGGTCCATGGGTGGACAGAATATGTGTGATATACATCTAGCTTTAAAAAGATTAGTTGCACTACGTTTTGATGGATTACTGGAAAAAGGTAAACATGATTTCATGCACTTCCTAGGTACAAGTAAGTTAGAGTGGGCAACACTATTAACTGATGTACAAAGAGCAGTAAGAAAGTATCATAATGAAAACTTTACTATAACATTTGACTGTGCATCTCCTTTCCTAGCAACTGCAAATGGTCAAATATACATACAAACAGAAACACAAGATAGAACTAAATGGGTTTATAGAATGGTTCCGTCTGTTGATGATAAAAAGTATGCAACTGATAATAGACTTTTTAAAGATGCAGTACTGCAAGACAATATATTTAAAAACTTTGAAGATTCTCCTTTAACACAAAATATTAAAGTTAAAGACGTATGTATATACAAACCTGGCGATGTAAACAAGATAGGTAAAGAAGGAAAAACATCTTGGGATTCTTTCAGTTATGCAATACAAATGGGACACAATGTTTGGAGCCACATTAATGCAGTTCAACAAGCAAATAGAAAATATGATGAAGGTACAATGCCTGCAATGTTAGTTGATGAATCTTTTGATAGAGTATACTTTAGAGATGTGGTAGAGGCAATATTTGCTACAGATAATAGAGATGAAGCAAATGCTATCATAGAAGAATTCAATAAATTTTGGATGAGCATCATCGGTACAAGAGGTGCCGTTGGTAAGAAAACTGTAAATGCAACAACACAATTTAGTAACCTATTCGAGGAGGTATAATATATGGCGACAGGAAGACATGGAAAAAAAGCAAAGAAACTTAATAACATGCATGAATATTTACATAGAAAAGTTGAAGAGGTAGAAAAAGAACGTAACTATGATAGAAGCTGGGCAACAAAAGAACATTTAATAAAGCTAAAAAAACAAAAATTAGCAATGAAAGATAGGATCAATAATGAATAGAGACTACAGTAACGGACAAAAAGATGATGTCGAATACTTTGTTGGAAATGAAGTTGAGAAAACTCCAGCATATGATAAAAAGACACTCTTTGTTGTTGGTATAAAATCTTATCGTGATATACTTAAACTTGCGACAAGAAATGATTGTGATCATGTATATTTAGGAGCAAATCAAAGTTTTGCAATCACTGGTGAATTCGGCACTGATGAAGAGTCAAATTCATGGGAAGAAATGATTACAGAATGCTTAAGAGCAGGATTATGGGTTACACTAGATTATGATGTAAGATATCATAACTGGATATTAGAAAATGGATTTAACGAGCATGAGCAGTTTATAAGTATGATTTCTGTAAAACTGCCGTACATAGAACAACTAAATTACAATGCTTGTATTAAGATTGATGATGAAAACTTTAGAGCTACTAATCCTGGTGTTTGGGTTTACTATGCACAAGAACTAAAAGATAGAAAAAAGTTTACATCATGGGAGGATTATGGTAAAGATCAACCAATTATACTTGACAGTGAACATTAAAGGTAGTATACTATGTTTGAGAACGTTGAAGATCAAGAACCAGAGCGATATTATGATTGGATGCTTTGGAAAATGAGACAAGAAAGAGAAGAGGCAAATATGAAAACAAAAGCAAAAAGAATGATTTGGGTAACTTTTCAAAAAGAAGGTATCCACAAATATCCTGCGGCACTAGATGATCCAAGTCTTGCAACAGGAGATGAATATGATGTATCATTCTTAGGCTATCCGCATAGACATATTTTCCATTTTAAGGTTGCTATCTCTGTCACACACAATGATAGAGATATTGAATTCATTCAGTTCAAGAGATGGATGGAAAAACTTTATTCTGAAAAAACATTAGAATTGGATTACAAATCCTGTGAGATGATGGCTGATGATCTTTATGATAAGATTACAGACAAGTATCCAGGGCGTGAAGTTCATATCGATGTTTCGGAAGATGGAGAAAACGGTGCTCACATTGAATACCCTAGCTAAAGGAGAAACTAAAATGCCACAGGGTGACTATTTTGCTAAAAATCCTAATATTGTAAAAATATTCGACGATCTAGAAGAATTTAAAGACTTTTGTCGTTATTCGTTTGCTTATGGATACGAAGGACTGGTTTTTAATGAAAAAGATCTGTATGATAGTAAGAGTAGAGCTTGGACACAATTTTTAAACTTCAAAAAGTATGGTCCAAGAAAATTTCGAAAGCCACGGTTTAACAAGCCTTGGAAAAAAGGTAAAAACTTGAGGAAAAAATAGATGACGATTTATATTGTAGACATTGAAGCAGTTGATACAAGATACACAAAGCAGTGGAAAGAGCACCTTCCAAAGCAACTGACAAAATCTACAAATAAAAAAGTTGTAACTATTAGCGGAGGAGAGACTCCCCAGGCAACTACTCCTGGGGCTTTTCTTAATTTTGGCGGAACAAATGTTTACAAAAGTAAACAACTAGAACAAATAGGAGAAATGTTCTGTGCTGGTAAAGTTAAGAATGGTGATTATTTTTTGTATACTGATGCTTGGAATCCTACAGTTATTCAATTACGTTATATGGCAGAGCTACTTGGTGTTAATATCCGCATTGGTGGGTTGTGGCATGCTGGTAGTTATGATCAACATGACTTCTTGGGAAGAATAATAGGACAAAAGCCTTGGGTAAGACATGCTGAACAATCTATGTTTGCTTGTTTCGACGATAACTTTTTTGCAACACAATTCCATATTGATATGTTTACAAGAGTATTTAAAAATCACACAGATAATACGACAATCAAAAAAGTAGGTTGGCCTATGGAGTATTTGGAAAGTGATTTACTTTCTTATAAAAATATGGAGAAGAAAAATATTATTTTGTTTCCGCACAGGATTGCTCCTGAAAAACAACTTGATATATTTCAAGATTTAAAACAAGAATTGCCTAAGTATGAATTTGTGGTTTGTCAAGAAAAACAATTGACAAAAAATGAATATCATAACTTACTTGGTGAATCAAAACTTGTATTCAGTGCTAACTTACAAGAAACACTTGGTATTAGTTGGTATGAAGGTGTATTAGTTGATACACTGCCTTTGGTTCCAGATAGATTAAGTTACACAGAAATGGCTATAGAAGAATTTAAGTATCCTAGTAATATTACTAGAAACTTTCAAACATACAAAGAAAATAAGCAACAACTTATAGACAAGATTGTTGATATGATGGAAAACTATAAGGAATATAAAAGATTTTTACAAAAACAAAAGTTTAGATTAAGTAGCACATTTTTTAGTGGCGAAGCATTATATAAGGAGTTACGTAATGGGTGATGATTATTTAGATACACAATTAGAAATAATTAAGCAACAACAAGATCCAAGACATGATCAATCTGCTTTTAAGGTTGATACTGTTTGTCCTATTACAGGAGATGAGTATGTAACCACAACACCGCATTACAGTTATACATTTTCAGGTGGTACGTCAGATACTGTGACAATAAACACAGAAGATTACAGTTTTGCAGGTGATAATTTAACATACACAATAGATGGCATAAACGAACCTGCACAAGAATTTGTAACACATTTACCAACTATGGAAAAAATTGAAAAAATGTGTGAGCAATATCCAGGACTGAAAAAAGCATATGAACATTTTGTTTTTGCATACAAACTGACTAGACAAGATTATGAAGGAAAAGTAAAGGCAGGCGAATTAGATGATTAATTTTTTCAAGGATAGAAAAAGAATAATCACAGATAGAAGTGGTAAGATTCCATATCTTATCAGATACTATATTTTCCTTAAAGAAAGAAAAAACTTTCCGTTCAATATTACTTTGCATAAAGTTCTGGTAAGCGATGAGCCTAAGTTGCATGACCATCCTTGGAATTGGGGTGCAATTATATTAAAAGGTGGATATTGGGAACACATTCCTGTTATTTCGCAAGAAGGTGCAGTAGTTGGAAGCACAAGAGAATGGCGTGGTCCTGGGCATGTAAGGTTTAGAAAAGCTGAAGATTTACATTGGTTAGAATTAGAAAAAGATAAAGATGGAAATGAAATTCCCTGTTGGAGTTTATTCTTGATGGGTAAAAAAAGAAAAGAATGGGGATTTATGGATTGGGTACCAGCAACAAAAGAAAATTGGAGAGAAGCAGGGTACAAATGGATACACAATGAGACTTACTTAAAAGCAAAGGCATCAAAATGAAAATCATATTAGGCATTATTACAATTTTATTCATAAATGCTTGTTCAACAGGCACACAGTCTATGTCAATACTAAACACAGGCAGTAAAACTTACAATGAAAGTTACGGCTGGGGTAACGGCTACACAAGAAAAGGTTGGAATAATAATATCAGTCCAAAGAGATGGAATTTTACTTTAGCAAATGATATTGTAAGATATGGAACTTTAAGTGAACGTTACGAGGTAAGAGATGGCGACTGTGGAGGAAGTGATTGTACTAATCCTAGATATAGATCAGAAATAATGGCTAAAAAGAATTTGGCTTCTCCTAATCAGGAAGCCTGGTATGGTTGGAGTTTTTATAATGTAAACATTCCAACATTTAACGATAGAAGAAAAAATCCTTTGATAGTTGTAGGTCAATGGAAGTATGGAAGTAGTAAGGATGGAATAAGTCCACCTATAAAACTTCAACATAGGACTGACGGATATGTTTGGATACAACTAGATGATATGCGAAGAACAAAAGGAACTTCCTATAAGACTTGTAGATTATGGCACATGGAAGCCAATCAAGGGCGTTGGGTAGACATTGTTATGCAAACCAATTGGGGAACTGATAGTAATGGTTATCTAAATGTATGGATCAATGGTTTACAGAAGTGTAACTACAAAGGACAAATACTTGCAAACTGGAAATCTCACTATCCTAAGACAGGTTACAGTTGGGGTAAACACCTAACACATAGACATGGAGTTTATGTATCTTCTACAAAACGATTTAGGAAAAATTTTCCTAATTCAAAACTTCCTACATTCATTGCTTACTATGATGAATTTAGACAAGGCACAAGTAGAAAAGATGTTGATATAAGTTATATAATACAAAATAATTTAAAGGCGGTAGACTAATGGTAAAGAAACATTATTATTCATGGAAAGATATTGAAAGAAGTTGTATCAGTATTGTTAATCAAATGTATAAAGACGAATGGCGGCCTGACTACATTGTAGGTATTACAAGAGGAGGTAATATTCCTGCTACTATCATAAGCAATATGACTGGAATACCATGTGAAGCTATTAAGGTAAGTTTAAGAGATGACAGTAAGCTAGAAAGTAATACTTGGATGGCAGAAGATGCCTTTGGTATGTTTCAACAAGGACAACCGCGAAACGAAGGAAAAAATATTTTAATTGTAGATGATATAAATGATACAGGAGCAACATTCAACTGGATTGTTGATGACTGGGAAAAGAGTTGTATGCCAGGTGACACAGGCTGGCGTGATGTCTGGTGTGAAAATGTCCGTTTTGCAGTATTGACAGATAACTCTGCAAGTGATTTTAAGTTTATGGTAAATTATTCTACACACGAAGTAAACAAAAAAGAAGAAGACGTTTGGCTAGTTTACCCTTGGGAAAGGGTAGGCACATATGATTGACGCACAATTAATTTTTCCTATAAAAGTTTACAGAGCAAAGTTTGAAGATGCACAAGAATTACAAAAAGATATTGTTCCGTTACTTTTAGACAAAGAAAAGAAAGACACTTCTCCAGTAAGGTATTCTGCAAATGGGTACACTTCCTATGGTTCTAATACAAACATATTAGATTTACCACAACTAGATAAATTAAAAACATTCTTAACTGAAATTGTTACAAAGTGTCATAACGAAACAATGCTAAATGGCACACCTGCCTTAGAATCAAGTTGGTATAGTATCATGCGAAAGCACACATATCATGAAGAACATCATCATTTACCTAGTGTATGGAGTGGCGTATACTATGTCCAAGCAGACCAAACCCATCCTGGGTTGACTTTTGTAAACAGAAATCAAAAAACACATTGGCCAAGAACAGGAGTAAAAGAATTGACAGAATTTAATTCGCCTGAAGTTACTTGTTCTGCAGAAACAGGAAGTGTAATAATATTTCCTAGTCATGTGTTACACAAAGTACACCAACAAACAATAGATAAAGACAGGATAATGATAAGTTTTAATTATGGAATATAAAGATACACCTTGGAAAGACATTTTAATAGATACTAGAGACTACACAGTTTACAGAGATAAGTATCCGGTGACAGAAGGACATATTCTTTTTGTACCTAAAGAACTAACCTTTGAAGCAATTCAAAAATGTTACAAAGCCGCATACGGCTGGGGATATGAATGGGTTGAAAAAGGTTATTGTGATGCTTACAACATTGGACAGAATGTAGGTACTGAAGCAGGTCAAACTGTTCCGTATCCACATGTCCATCTCATCCCACGTCGCAAGGGTGATATGGAAGATCCAAGAGGAGGAGTGCGACATGTGATCCCTGAAAAGGGCAAGTATTAGGAGGTATATATGAAACCAGGTGAAGCTATTATATTGGCGGCCAAAAAACAAGCAGAAGGTGAAGTTGCAGTACATCTTGCTAACATCCAAGTTTACCAAACAATGCCAGCAGGTATTGGTGAACATTCAGATGTTACTGAGGCAGTTATCGCAGAGCTTGACAAATTGGCGGCGGCTGATGATCGTTTGGCAATGATTGAAAAATATTTAAAAAATGACTAGAACTTTATTTTTAGGTGACAGTCATGCCCATGGATATTATCACATGGGCGGGAAGATACATGCATGGGAGCCAAATAATTACGCAGAATTATATTCCAAATTGCATGATAAAAAAACAGTGATTTACAGCGTCCCCGGAGGCTGTAATCACAAATATCCTGTTTGGATTAAATCTATGTTTGATAGATATGATGACATAGATGAAGTATTTGTTCAGTCAACTTATTGGAATAGATTTTTACTGTCCTGTTCAAAAGAACTGAGCGTGGGAGAAGAAACAGATTCTACTCTTTATTTGTGTGAAAACCAACCAAAGGACGAAATGATTGATCGTTACACAGATGAAAGAATACAAGAACATTATGTAGAAATGATCGAACAACCACGTAAAGGCAATTACGAAAAATTTAAAGGTTTTACTTTTGATGGTGCAGGCGTTACAGATAGTTGGTCATTGTTTCACGAAAAATATACCTATACAAAAGTGTTTCATGAATTAATTACTCCTTTACAGTTTAAAGACTACTGCTTAGATATGTTTGTAATAGATAAGATGTGTAAAGACTACGGAGTCAAATGGTATCTATGGAGTATAAATGATAGGGTGTTTGTACCACCCAAGATAGATTTCTTTGGTAAAAATGATGCCATTAGAGCACCTATGTCAGTAGAATCATTTCTTAAAGAACGATTTAAGATGGATATAGAAACAGATCATTATAGATTAGATGGTGAACATTATATCAAAGAAGTGCATAGTAAAATAGCAAACGAGTATTTTGGCTATCTTAAAGGAACAGATTTGAGCCAAGATGCTTGACAAAAACCTAAATACATTATATAATAAAGAGAAATGGCAATCCACTGCCTTAACATCGGAGATGAAAATTGACAAAAAGTGATGAAATTATTAAAAGACTGCAAGATGCCAACATCAGGTATTGGGCAGGAGACAACATAAGTGAAGTTTTAAAAGAAGGTGATAAACAGGATCTTATTGAAGAGCTTACACCAAAGTTTGAAGCAGTACTAGACAGTTTGGTTATTGATAGACACAATGATCCAAACAGTATGGATACTGGTAGACGTCTAGCAAAGATGTACATAAATGAAATTATGAGTGGTAGGTATGAACCTATGCCTAATGCAACTGCTTTTCCTAATCATGTTGATGACGGTTATAAAGGAATGTTGGTTGTAAGAAGTGAAATAAAAAGTATGTGTTCGCATCATCATCAACCTGTAAATGGTGTAGCATACATAGGTATCATTGCCGCATCTACTCTCATTGGACTTTCTAAATACACACGTATTGCACAATGGTGTGCTAGACGTGGAACACTACAGGAAGAACTTAATAACGTGATTGCAAATGAAATACAAAAAGCAACGGGTAGTCCGAATGTAGGAGTTTACTTACAGGCAACACATGGTTGTTGTGAAAATAGAGGTATTGGTGCTCACAGTAGTTTGACCCAGACAACTGTTTTACGTGGAGCATTTGGTGAAGATCCAGGAACTAAAAAGGAGTTTATGGATAACATTAAATTACAACAAGAATTTGCTTGTAACAAGTAGAAAGGAAATCATGAAAAAATTTAAATGGATGATATTAGACAACTTGCCAACTATATGGGTTGGTTTAGTTTTTGCATTTGGAATGATATTAGCTTATAGTCATGCAGGAGGAATATAATGAATCATTTTTCAGTTAGTATTGTAAAAAGTATTTTTAGAATTGTAGCAGGCGGTATGTTAGCTTATGCAGGCTACATTTTATGGAGTGCAAATGAATATACAGATATTTTTATTGCACCAAGTGGATTTTTAATTATGCTTACAGGAGGAGCATTAGTAATTGCTGAAGCATTAGGCATCGTTGAGGAGATTGTATAATGATGGTAATAGAAGACGGTCCTTTGGCATCTGCTTTTCATAGAGATACCAAGGGTGTAGTAAAACAGGAATTTATCACATACGTTGTAAAAAACAATCAACTTGTGAAAGAAACTGTGGTAAGAAAGTTTTCACCTGGCGGCGATTATACAGACAGCACTTACTATGAGCCATTGGTAGAGGTGAAAGCAAATGAAACTGTTTAACAGAAAAGATACTAGACCACATTGGGAAGTAATGGCTGATGACGGAATGAACAAATTTTTAAAGTTTGTTATATTTTGTATCTTTACATATGGTGCTTTTCATGTTATAATAGCATTATATGATAGGTTCATTTAATGGAAGAAAAGAAGTATTATTATTCTGAAATATTTTACAGTATACAAGGTGAAGGACATTATACTGGTGTGCCGACAGCTTGGATACGTTTCTTCTTATGTAATTTACAATGTAATGGATTTGGACAAATAGATCCTACAAATCCAGATACTTATGAATTGCCGTTCGAAGATTTTGATGTGGACTCTGTAAAAAGGGTTGAAGATTTGCCTGTATGGGAAAAGGGTTGTGATAGTTCTTACACTTGGGCAAAGAAGTTTAAAAAGCTGATGGGACATGAAACACCAACTGTACTTGCAAATAAGATTGTAAAAGGCATCACAAATGAAAGTAATCCAGAAGGAAAGTTTTTACATCCTGTAAGTAAGTTTCATCAACATCTTTGCTTTACAGGCGGCGAGCCTTTAATGGTAACAGGACAACAGGCAGTGGTTGGTATATACAACGAACTTAAAAGACAAGATAACTTGCCAGGATCGATGACGTTTGAAACTAACGGAACACAAAAACTAAGAGAGCCTTTTTTAGAATGGGCTAAATCTATTGACACAGAAATATTTTTCAGTTGTAGTCCTAAACTGTTTACTGTATCAGGTGAAAAGCCTGAAAAGGCAATAAAGCCTGAGATTGTTGCAGAATACTTACAAGCATCTACAAAAGGTCAACTTAAATTTGTAGTAGGAAGTAAGCAACGTGAATGGGATGAAATGGAAGAAGCAGTTGAAAAATTTAGAAGTGCTGGAGTTGATTGGCCAGTATGGATTATGCCCACAGGTGCAAGAGAAGAAGAGCAAACGGCAACTGCTGGATCTGTGGCACAAAAAGCATTCCAAAGAGGATATAATGTTGCGGCAAGAGTACATGTTTATCTATTTGGTAATGCAATCGGAACGTAAGAAAGGAAAGATATGAACTGGGAAAAACTAAAACAAACACTTGGTGTTACTCCTAAAATAGTTGAAGAACCCAAGAAACTATCTCCAGAAGAAGAACGTAAGGCAGTGATGGCTAAAGAAAAAGAAGAAGCTACTGCTAAAGGTGAACCTTGGGTAGGTGTATTAGATACTAAGGTTAATCCTGACAATATTAGAAACGGATTTTTTGAACTTGATTGGAACAATGAATTTGTTGAAAAGCTAATGGACGCAGGATATAATGGAGAAACTGCTGAAGAAGTTGTAGATGGTTGGTTTAAAACAATAGCTAGACAGATATTGGAAGATGAAGGACTTGACACAGACAGAAATTCAGGGTATATTAATACTAGTAAACTTGATAATGACAAAAGTGAAGTAAAATGACATATATCTTAGTAGACACGGCAAATACATTTTTTAGAGCAAGACATGTTGTTAGAGGTGACTTGGACACTAAAATTGGAATGGCTTTTCATATTACATTAGGTAGCATAAGAAAAGCATGGCATGACTTTGAAGGTGCCCATGTTGTGTTCTGCTTGGAAGGACGTAGTTGGCGTAAAGACTATTATGAGCCTTACAAAAGAAATAGAAGTGATGCTCGTGCGGCACAGACTGAACAACAACAAGAAGAAGACAAAGTATTCTGGGAAATGTTTGATGAGTGGAAAGACTTTGTTACAAACAAGACAAACTGTAGTGTTTTACATCATCCTGATTTAGAAGCAGATGATCTTATTGCAGGTTGGGTACAAGCACATCCTAATGATAATCATGTTATCATATCAACCGATGGCGACTTTGCACAACTAATTGCACCTAACGTAAAACAATACAATGGCGTAAGTAATACAATTATTACACATGAAGGTTACTTTGACGATAAAAAGAAACAACCTGTAATAGATAAAAAAACAGGGCAACCTAAACCTGCACCCAATCCCGAATTTATGTTATTCGAAAAGTGTATGCGAGGCGACACAAGCGATAACGTATTCAGTGCATATCCAGGTGTAAGAACAAAAGGCACAAGAAACAAGGTTGGCTTAATAGAAGCATTTGAAGATAAAGAATCAAAAGGATTCAATTGGAATAACATGATGTTGCAAAGATGGGTAGATCATGAAGGTAATGAACATAGGGTACTAGATGACTATAAGAGAAATGTAGTATTATGTGATTTATCTGCACAACCTGGCAACATAAGATCTATAATAAATGATGTAATTGAAGATGCAATGGAACCTAAGAAAGTTTCGCAGGTAGGATTACACTTAATGAAATTCTGTGCAAAACACGATATGCAGAGAATTGCAGACAATGTTCAACAGTATGCGGAGGCACTTAACGCCAAGTATGCATAAAGGAGGCAAAATGCAAATAAAAGCAAAACCAATACTTAAGAATAAGTTTTGGATTATTGAATCAGGCGGAGAGAGAATTGGTACTCTTTCTAAACAAGAAGATAAAAGATACATGTATAGTTGTGCAACAGGTACAGAATATTTTGCAGATACAAAATCTTTCAATAGTTTTATAGGTGGAGTAAGTTGGGATAAGGCTTCGATTACAGATGGTACAATTTTAAATAAAGAAATACATGGTTTCTCAACTTCTACAACACCTTATAATGTAATGTATAATGTACAAAAGAAATTGCCTTTATTCACAAAGAGCAAGAAGTCAAAAAGTTTATATTGTGCAGGTTACTACATAATAAGATTCGATAAAGGATGGGTTAGAAGTTTTTGTCCTAAATTAGTAACACTTGAAAAATATCCTTTTAAAGGACCTTTTAAAACAGAATTCACAATGAGGCAGGAGTTATCAGATGCAAACAAAAGATCCGATTAACACTATTCCTATCCAACAATTTATTCAGCAAGTCAAGACGGCAGATGCAGGTAATGTTAAAGAAATAAAGATGCCAACTGCACAAGCTAAAGCACTCATGTTTTCGTTATCCACAGTCATGGCTAATCAAGCAGGAAGACTAGAACAATTAATAGTAGATAATAAATCTAGTGGCGACGAAACTGTTACAATAAACATGGACGGTGGTAATGGTTGGAAGTAAAACACTAGTTTAACTTACAAAAAGAGATAAATATATGTGTAGTTAATAAAAGGATTACACATATGAGCAGACCAAAGCCAACAGTAATTTTAGAAAATGTAGACAAGGCAACCTATAAGTGCGAACAGGTGTTAAAAGCTGAAGCAATATGGGCCGTATTTTATCAAGAAGCACCATTTAATCTTAAAACGTCAAATGCAATTACACAATACCCAGGACCGAAATATAAAAAAGTTTCATTTTCAAATCCAGGACATGCACATAATCTAGCAAAGAAATTAAACGAAATGTTTAAAACAAAAGACTTTGCGGTTTTTAAATTGACACAAGGTGAATTGGTGCATGATGAATGAACTGGAAAGAAACATACACTAAAATTTTCCTGAAACAATCTGATATTGCGATAAGTGAAGCAACCTTAAAACAATATATGCCCCTCTGGTGGCAAAATACTAGAGGTAAATCCGAAGGAGGACTACGGCTCACTGATATAGGTTATGATTTTTGCATAGAAAAATTAGACTTGCAATTTTACGAAGTTCCTTTTCCTAAAGATTTGGTAATGACTACTCAAACTATAATATTTTTGGACAAGTTTATCAATTGTCCATACTACCTTACTCCAAGAGGTATACATGTAACGGACGAAAAGAAGTCAATGGAACTGCATCTTTTTTCCGGTGATCTAAGAAAATATGGTTTAATTAAAGCAATCGAACGCCAAAAAAAATAATATTTTGGTAAAAAAGAGGTTGACTTTTATTCAAGAGATGCTATACTGTATACATAGTTAGAAATTAGGCACTGACAACTAAAAGGAGTACAACATGGCAGATAATATAGCACTAAGAACTGTAAGCCCGAATCAAGCTAAAAATAGCATTCGTAGGGCATTCAAGAAGAAAAGACCGATTTTTATATGGGGACCTCCAGGCATTGGTAAGTCTGAGATTGTTCATCAGATTGGTTCTGAAATCAAAAAATCACTTGTAATAGATATTAGACTATCTCTTTGGGAACCTACAGACATAAAAGGTATTCCATATTTTGATAGCAATTCAAACTCAATGGTGTGGGCACCTCCGGCAGAATTGCCAGATGCCGCAACTGCCAAAAAGTACGATACAGTTATTGTATTCATGGACGAACTTAATTCGGCTCCTCCAGCAGTACAGGCGGCGGCTTATCAGCTTATTTTAAATAGACGTGTTGGTACTTATGTTTTACCAGAAAACGTTGTAATTGTTGCCGCAGGTAACAGAGAAGCTGACAAAGGTGTTACTTATAGAATGCCTGCTCCGTTGGCAAATAGATTTGTACACTTAGAACTTTCAGTCAATTTTGATGATTGGTTCCAGTGGGCAGTGACTAATGACATTCACGAAGATGTGGTTGGTTATTTGACTTTTGCAAAGAAAGACTTGTATGACTTTGATCCTAAGAGTCCAAGTAGATCTTTTGCAACACCTCGTTCTTGGTCATTTGTTTCCGAGTTACTCGAAGACGATGATGACGAGAATACCACTACCGATTTGGTAAGTGGTTCAGTCGGCGAAGGACTTGCCGTAAAGTTCATGGCGCATCGTAAGGTTGCTTCAAAACTTCCTGATCCAGTTGACATTTTAAATGGCAAGGTGAAGGAAATTGAGACCAAAGAAATCAGTGCCATGTATTCCTTAACGGTCTCTTTATGCTATGAACTTAAAGAAGCATGTGATAAAAACGATAAAAAGTTTGATACTAAGGTAAACAACTTTTTACGTTTTGCAATGGATAATTTTGACACAGAATTGGTAGTTATGGGTATTAAGTTAGCCCTCACACAATACTCATTACCAATTGACCCAGATGAGGTTGAGTGTTTTGATGAGTTCCATAATCGCTTTGGTAAGTACATCCAAGCCGCACAGAGTGCCTAAGGCACAAGGAGTTTGGGCGTTCTTCTTAATCAAAAACGCCCTTTTTCACTTGACAAATGATGTTAAATATAGTATTATATAAACATAATAAGGCACTGATTAGGAGGCAACAATGACTATAGACACTAAAGGATTTCAACCTAAAAAACTTACAGACAAAGAGCTGGACGAAATGCGGGTTGATGTACAGGATAGAATCATTGTAGCTAGAGTAGGTTTACTATTAAGACATCCATTTTTCGGCAACATGGCAACTAGAATGAAAGTTAACCATTGTGACGATTGGTGTCCTACAGCCGCTACTGATGGCAGAAACTTATATTATAATACACAATTTTTCAATGCACTTTCTAACAAAGAAATAGAATTTGTTATTGCACATGAAATACTTCATTGTGTATTTGATCATATTATTAGACGTGACGATAGAGATCCACAGATATACAATATTGCTTGTGATTATATTGTTAATAATACTCTTGTAAGAGACAAGATTGGTGAAGCAGTAAAAATGATTCCCATCTTCCAAGACTGGAAATATGACGGTTGGTCATCAGAAGAAGTATATGACGATATTCATAAAAAATATGATAAAGAAGAATTAGAAAGATTAGGTGAATTACTTGATGAGCATGTTGATTGGGAAAAGCCACAATCCGGAAAAGGTAAAGAAGCAAAAGGCAAAGGTGGTAAAGGACAAAGACCTACATACACTAAAGATCAACTTAAAAAAATTAGAGATGAAATAAAAGAGAACATGATTTCTGCGGCACAGGCCGCTGGTGCAGGCAATGTTCCTGGTGAAGTAGAAAGAATGATCAAAGAACTTACTGAGCCAAAAATGAATTGGCGTGAAATATTACGTCAACAGATACAGGCAACTATTAGGAATGATTATACATTTAGTCGACCAAGTAGAAAAGGTTGGCATACTGGTGTAATTCTTCCTGGTATGAACTTTGATCAACAGATTGATTGTGCTGTCGGTATTGATATGAGTGGTTCAATTGGTAATGAACAAGCCAAAGTATTCTTAACAGAAGTTAAAGGTATCATGGATGAATTCAAAGAATACAACTTGAAGATTTGGTGTTTTGATACTAAAGTATATAACGAACAAGACTTTAGTTCCACAGATGGAGAAGATATTACTTCTTATGTACCAATGGGTGGCGGTGGAACAGAATTTGACTGTAATTGGGATTATATGAAAGAACATGATATACAGCCTAAAAAGTTTATCATGTTTACAGATGGATATCCTTGGAGCAGTTGGGGTGACGAAAACTACTGTGATACAGTTTTTGTAATACATGGTAATCATGATAGATCTTTAATGGCTCCTTTTGGTACTACTTGCCATTATGAGGATGCCGCTTAATAATATGATTGCTACCAAGAAGAAAATCAGTCCTGCAGAATTTTTTGAGATAAGAAAGCTGAAATTTCAGGCTCCCCATCTTGCAACTATTGACTTACATCACACATATAATATAGAAAAGGCACTTGAAAAATGGATAGATAAACACCTTAAAAAGAGGTATTTTTTAGGCAAATCAGTAGGCATAACGAAACAGAACAAGATAGAACAGATATTGAGAGTGGGTTTTGAAGATCCAAAAGAGCTTTCATATTTCGTTTTAGCCTGTCCACTTTTAAAATACAAGTAAATATAAAGTGCATATATAATAACATAAGGAGTATAAAATATGTCCGAAGAAACTAAACAACCAGAAGCTCAACCACAAGCTACTGCACCACAAGGTGAGCAGAAAGCAGTTGAGTTAACTGTACAAGATCTTGGAGTAATTAGATCTGTAATTGATGTTGCTTCTCAAAGAGGAGCATTTAAAGCCAACGAAATGGAAGCAGTTGGTAAAACATATAATAAATTAGACTCTTTCCTTCAGCAGGTTCAAAAGGCAGAAGAAGAAGCAAAGAAAGCCAAAGAAGGTACGGAAGAGCCTAAAGGAGAAAAATAATGGCTGAGACCAAACACGTAGGAAGACTCAAAGCAAATCAACGTAGAGTTGTAGTTGCATATAGAGTAATTCCTGGTGAGGAAACACCTACAAATTCTTTAGTAATTGATACTGCATCTTTAACAGATGCTGATCATGATACTTTAATCAAAACAGTAGAAGGTCCTGCAGGACAAGAAGCATTTGAATTTGCTGAAGTAATGGCAAGAACAACTTTATCAGATGGTTCTAACATGTTAGCAAATTTTCATTCAAACGGAAAACTAACTAAAGTTCCAATGGATCAGGTAGAAATGTTACCTAACCCAAATTATACAATTGGTTTAGATGAGCTAAACAAAGTGATAGCTGAACAAAAAGGTACAGATATTGCAGGATTGGCATTGAAAGATCCTAATGAACTACCAGAAGGATCTACACTTACAGAAGCTGGAACAGTAAATGAAATGCCAGCAACAACTAAAGTACAGGCAGAAGCACAGGCGGCTAATATACAAGCACCAAACAATGCGGCTATAACAGACGAACAATTAGCGGCAAGTTATAGATCTCAAGCAGATAGTATGTTCAAAGAAGCAAAACGTTTAAGAGAACAAGCAGAAGAACTGGTGCCTACTAAGAAAAGCAAAGCCAGTGCCAAAACGGCTTCCTGATGATGTAGTAAGATACTGGCCAGAAGTTTTTGAAGAAATTGATGTCCATACACTACCCTTGGAATATCTCACCTCTATAAAGGTGGCATTTAGAAAGGGTTCTGTGTGGGAAATAGATTGTAATGCTAAAAAACAGACTGGTGCTAATCTAGAAAAGTCTATATCAGATTTATTTAATACATATCAAAAAGAAATCACCCATGTTGATTTTAGGCTGAATACTGCTAAATTAAAGCGGGATGTAGAAAAAAAGACACGAGCATTTTTAAAAAACCCAACGAAAAAGAAGAAGAAGTAATCTATGTTTCGTGATAAATATATATAACAACGAATTAGGAGCATTAGATGGGTACTCTAAAAATAAAACGTGGGACAACGTCACAGAGAACAGGATTTACACCAGCACTAGCAGAGCTAGTATACGATTCAGACACTAAAGAAGTATATGTAGGTGATGGTAGTACACAGGGTGGTATCGCTGTATCTGTATCCACACAAAACCTAGAAAACCTAGGTAATGTTCAATCAGTAACTCCACTGAAAGACCAAATACTTGTATACAATGGTTCTAATTGGGCCGCAACAAATAATCCAGCATTAGACTTAAGAGGTAATATATATGCAGACGACTCCACTCTTTTAGTTGATGCAATTAACGGAAAAATAGTAGGGCCAATACAAACTGCATCTGTTACTGCAACTACACTTACTGGAACACTTACAGGTGATACTGTAGGTTCACACACAGGTTCTGTTGTTGGTAGTTTGGTAGGAACTGTTACAGGAGATGTAAAAGGATCTATATTTGCAGACGATAGTACCGTAATGGTAGATGCTAATAACAACAAAGTTATAGCTAAAGAAATACAAGCAACTACAATCAAAGGATCAGTTATCGAAGGTAACTTCAAAGGATCTTTATTCTCTGATAGCAGTAGTGTATTCATTGATAGTATAAACAGTACAATTAATGCATCAGAAATAACTTCTACAGGAACAATTAGTGGTGTAGGAAGAATTAGTACTACAATTCCTTCTGCATTAGGTGTTGGCTTTAGCACTATCGGCAGTTATAATAGTGCAGACCCTATGTTTATGTCAATGTCTCGATCTAGAGGCACAAGTTCAAATAAAACTGCATTATTGGCAGGTGACGATATAGGTTCTATTGCATTTTCAGATGGATATAAAAACGTTTCAGCAGTACAAATTAAAGGCGAAATCGATCCTGCAGGCACACCATCGGCGAATGTAGCTCCAGGTAAATTAAGTTTCCTTGTTTCAAACAATTCAGGTACACCTTTAGAAAGAGCTTCTATTGATCATCAAGGTACTTTTGTTACAGCAGGTATTCACAACGGTAGAACAACTTCGGGTACAGGTATTCCATTTTATTCATTATGTAATACTAACACGGTAGCGGATGGTCCAAGATTAATTTTAGGTAGATCCAGAGGAACTTATGACACACCACTAGCAGTAGCTTCAGGTGATGTGATGCATAGAATTACATTTAGAGGATATGACGGAGCGGCTTATCAGGATAACGCATTTATCACTGGTAGAGTAGATGGAACAGTTTCAAGTGGTGTTGTACCAAGTGCAATAGATATAAAAACCACATCAGCGGCAGGTTCCTTACAAACAGTCGGAACATTTGGTAAGGGTGCATTTAAGTTGGCTGTATATGCTAACAATACTGCAAGAGATGCCGCAGTTCCAAATCCAGAAGCAGGTATGATGATCTTTAATACTACTGGTCAAAAGTTTCAGGGATATACTGGATCAGCTTGGGCCGACTTAAACTAATCAACTAGAACAGCATTATTAGTAGGTAATTCTAACTTTATAGGATTCATTTCTCCTATTTCATAGGCTTTTAAAAATCCTTTTAGTCCTTCTACATCGCCGGGCATCATCCAGTCTTTAGCATTTTCTTTTACGTAATCTAACCCTGCCCTCCAAATTGCATGTTCTTTTGAATCTTTATGGTTAGTCCAAAACCAATCATCTATTTCACTATACCAATCTTTGGTACTTTTATTAGCTTGCCAAAAATTATCAGCCCAAGTTGAATTGTAAATTAATGGACGTAAAATCCTTTCATGGTATTTTCTATGGTTGCTCCAAATTTCACCTATGTTTTTAGGTTTCCAGTATCTCATATAATTAGGATTTCCTTCTATAAACTTTTTTATTACATGGCATTGTTTTGCAATAATTGGTGCTCCTTCTGGAGACCAATAAAAATATTCTATAGCAGTATTATCATAATCTTCTACAAATTCGCTTACAGTGGCGATATTACAGGCTTTATCACTAAAGCACATTTTAAATGTATTACCCTTTATATAAGTTCTAGGTTTTTCAATTCCTAATAACATGCATATCTTTTTATCTTTGTCAAATCTTTTACGTATTTCAGCCATATGTATAAAGTTATGACGCATGAATCCACTTGGATTCATTCTTTCTCTTGTCTTTTCTATCCAGCCAGCATCTCCGTAACTATTGAATAAATTGAATAGTCCAGTACTTAAATCTATAACACTAATTTTTGTGTTAGGAGATCTTTTGTGAAGCTCTTTTAATCGTCCTTCAGTTTGTAATTTGTATTCAGCACCTTCATTCCAGTTGTTTATTTCGTATGGATTCACAGTGGTCATATGATTTAGATCTTCCATGACATTTGTTACTACTTCGTCTATGAACAATCCCTGTCTTAAAAAAGCTTCTAAAATATTATTACTGTCTCCACCGCCACTAAAAGCTAAACAGATGTAATCATATTTTTCTCTTAGTTGTTTTGCTCTTTGAAAATATAAATCATCTAATGTTTCATGTGGTTCTATGTGCCAAGGAAAATTATCAAAAACTTCATCATTGAAATGCCATTGTAGATCTTTTTTTGTTTGTGTAGCATGTATACAAGCATGGATTTTGGAGGTAAATATTTTGCTATCACATGTGTAATAACCAAGTTGTTTGTGCGGTATTTTCATGGAGTATCCTAAAATATTGTATTATAATTATTTAGTGATAAATAATAGTAGGAGAACAGCAAATGAAAGTATATAAACGTAATTTTATGAGACCTCATACAGATGCTCCTTGGTTTGCTCCAAGTGATAAATTTAAAACATGGATTAAAACTAATTACGAAGACACAGGAAAGTGTACTAAATTTCGTGAAATGAGCTATGATGATTCTAGTGAACTTACAATGACACTTGAAAGTCATTGGGATGATAGTTCAGCATCTGACATGGCAAATATTCTAGCATCAAGTGAATGGCAAGAATCTTTAGAAGAAGAAAAACAGCATAATACAGACTGGGGAATTATTCTTATTTCACAAGGCTTTGATAGCTAAAGTTTTCCTTCTTTACACTTTTTAAAACAGTATCCCAATCAGGATTGCCTTCAAATTTAGTTTGTACAATCACTCTATCCTTCGGACCGCCACAATAAAAACTATGGAAAACATCTGTGTTGACAAGATACACATCACCATCTTCTACTTTTAATTCTTCTACAAAAGGCAAATCATGATACTCGTCTATTGGTATGTTTCTACTATGTCCTTTTCCTTGGTTACCTTTTGACATGTCGATATTTGCAACTTGATTTATAAATTCTTCATCATACCATCTCACCCAATCAGTATTATTAGATTGTAATGAAATATTTAAGGCCAGTTTACAATTAATACCATCTTTATGTATTTTCCAACCTTTACCAACAGGACTATAAAATGCTTTCTGTATCCATTTATCATTCCAACGTTGTACTTTTAATTCTTTATTTTTCCAAATGTTATTCCACATCTGATTTAAATTGTTGTCAAATTCTATCCAATGATATCCTTTACTAGGTTCACTTTTTAAAAGAATTGCTTTCAACATTTCTTGCACTACAGCTTCATTAAGTTTTCCTAATTTATAGTAAAACATTTACTTCTCCTTGTATATGTGGGGACAATATTTTTTAAATAAGTCTACCACATCAGGCATAGCTTTGCGCCAATCTGTTGACCTTTGCTTGTCAAGAATATCCATTACTCTTATGAATTCATGTAAATGTTTTTCTTCACTATGGTCTAAGTATTTTTCTAATAACTTGACTTCTGCTATAGCCCATCTGGTATATTTTATATCATCTGAATAATTTTTTAAATTTTGTATTATTTCTTCTTTTGCTTTACGAGGATAGTTTCTTATATCCAACCAATTAGGGCCTTCCAAAAATCTAAAATTTGTTTCAATATCATATTTTTTTCCAAACTCGTAAATTCTCTGTACAGCATAAGGACTTGCCATTCCAATACAAGTGCTGACATATTCTATATCCATACCATTGTTTTTTAGGGTGACAATGTTTTTTTCTATCCTATCAAAGTTTCCTGGATATCTTATGGTGTTGTATCTTTCGCCAGTATCATCTACACTGATACAAAGGAATACTTGTTTAAAATGCTTCCATTTATCTATAACCTTTTGATTAATTACACTTAGATTTGTATCATATCTTAATTGTATGTCTTTTGCAAAGTCACCTTTGATTAGTCTATCTAAACATTGTTGCATCTGAGGAACAATCAAAGGTTCTCCACCTGTAAAATAAATGTATCTTAAATTAGGTGCCATTGAATCAAATCGATCCCACCAATCATTACCTTCCCACCAAGGTTCCATGCCTTCCATTTTTATTCTATCATGTTCGTCATAATAAAAACTAAATTCTCTTGCTTTACCTTTTCGGTACACTCCTTGATTTCTATTGTATTGCGGAGCACCATAACCTATTGCTACCCAATCTTCGTACCATTGATTACTATGTTGTGGACTACACATTATACATTTTTGATTGCAAAGATTTCCAAACCGCATATCTAAGTTTACAACTTTTGATTTTGAAGTATCTAAAGTTCCGTCAGCACTTGTAACCAAATGTGCCGCATCTACCTTGGTGTATTCAGGCACATCTCTAGTAGTTTTTCTTAAAACTCTTTGACGTTTGCTTATGCCAAGATGTGCAAATTTATCTTTGTGTTTACCAAAACCTTTTAAATTTCTTGTGCTTTCTTCACTGTCAAAACAATTTCTACATCTTTTAGGTTTTATGTTTTGACTCATTTCTTTTCTATGTTGTTTGTGAGTTTCACTGTTCATTGCTTCTTCAATGGTGTGCGTTTTCACATTCATAACCTTACCATCTTTATCTAAGGCCATGCCAAAGTCCTTATCAAAATTTGCTAAACAACATATTTTATAATCTCCTTGGGCGTCTATCTCTATCTGATTCCACGCTTCGGGACAGAAACTTTCTAAATTAAATTTCATTTCATCGGCCATAATTTTTCCACTATAGTGTTTACAGTATGTATGCCGTCAATATAATCGATACCTTTGCCTGCAAAAAGATGTCCTTGTTGCGGAGATATCATTCCTTGTTGAAGGCTGAAAGTATTGTTCATATCATCTTCCTTTAATCTTTTAAACATAATACCGTTTTGATGTTCACTTATGCGTTGTAGATCTAAACTATTATTTTTTACAAGTTGCATCTTTGAATCATGTGATATTTTACTTTCTAAAGAAGCGGCAAAAGGAGTGCCAACAGCTACTTTATCTGCACCTATATTTAAATATTTTTTTATTTCTTCATAAGTGTTAATACCGCCACTTGCTACTACTTCTATATTTTGAAAATGTTTTTTTACATAATTAATATTTTCTTCTAAATTTCCATAAGACTTAGGAGTTGTTCCGGCACCATTTTCTCCTTTTAAAATCACACCATTTATAAAATTACAATACTCTAATACTTTTATTGCACCTTTTAGCCCAACACTTTTCCAATACACAAAAGGAACTTCTAATTCTACCAAGACTTCTTTCAAACTATCTAATCTATGTTTGTAATTTTTTTCAAAGTCAGGATGTGTAAAATTTACATCTCCTAAAGGAATTATTTCTAAATGACTGTAATTAATTTGTTTAAAAATTTCCTTTAAGGTTTTTCTAATACTTTTAAAAAGTAGGCTTTTTGTGCTAATGCTTATCAGTAATTGGCTACTACCTGTTTCATTATTGTACTTTTTTACTTCATCACAAAATCCTTTGACATCAATGTTGTGAGTCTTTTTATCAATAAAATTTAAAAAACTTATGCTAGGTAATATACCTGCTCGTTGGCAAGCTATTGCCAAATTGGCATCAGATACTTGATTCATTGATGCGGCTATGATTGGGATTTTTGCTTTCATCATATTTATTTATGTGTGTATTTTATGGTGATAAGTACAATATGATCAACAAGAAACTTGGATACTATACTGTTGGAGACGTAGAATTTGACAGTAAAATTAAGGCTTGTATTTACGCTCAAACAAATAATCAAGATGTGGTTTGGCATTTCAATAATGAGATTTTTGAAAAATATTCCTGGCACATAGAACCAGAAAAAAGTTTAGATGAACTATATGATCTAAGAGCAAGACAACTGCGAGAAAGCTATGACTATATTATGTTGAGCTTTAGTGGAGGTTCAGACAGTAATCAAATTGCGGAAAGTTTTATGAGACAAGGTTTGCTGATAGATGAAATAATTGTAAACACAATGGAAAAAGCAAATTCAAAACACACTATTATAGATAAAAATAACACTGACCCTAAGAATGCCGCGGCTGAACATTATCTACAAACAATTCCAAGACTTAAGGATATAGAAAAAAGATCTCCAAAGACAAAAATCACTGTGCTAGACATGACCGATTATCTTTTCAATTCTTGGCTGTCAGCAGGAGATGCCAGTTGGATAATGGATAAGAAAGAAGGCTTGAATCCTTTGAATGTAACACGTTTCAATTATATACATTTTGATGGTGTAAGGAAACAATTTGATAAAAGCAAGAAAATTGCTTTACTATTAGGTATAGAAAAACCAAGGACATTTATCCACAGCAATAATAATTTTTACATTAGATTCAATGATAGATCATGCAATATAATTACCATAGAAAATCATATTAGTGAATATGATAATAGTACTGTTGAATACTTTTATTGGTCACCAGAAGGTGTGGATATCCTGTGTAAACAAGCATACATAATCAAAAATTGGTTAGAACTTAATCCAAAAAAACAACCTTATTGGTTTCACAAAAATTTAACTGCTGATCTATTTAGACTAGTACACGAAAGAGAATTAAGACCTTTGCTTTATACTACTTGGAAAGATGACTATTGGCAGGCAGATAAAGCAACATTAGATTGGTATTCAGAATTTGATTCATGGTATATAGAAGGACATAAAGGAACCAAACACCATAATATTTGGAAGGAAGGTATAAATTATGTCCGAAAACATGCTAGCCGTTTTGTGAATCGAACGCATGGCTTTGACGATGGTTTGGAAACTTTTGCATACAACTACAAGTTAGGACCTATGGAGCCAGAAATAAACCCCCTTGAACTCAAGTGGAGTAAATAATATACATAGTTAACTAAAGGAGATGAATTAATGTTCGGAAAATTTACAGAAAAGCATCCGCGTACTATTGCAAAGATGGTGTCGTGGCGAGTGCTATTAACTATCTCTCATATAGTCAATGGTTTTATTGCAACAGGTAGTTTACTTGTTGGATTAAAAATCGCCGGGTGGGCGACTGTAATAAACAGTACGTTATATTGGCTACATGAACGAGCTTGGAACTATTTCAATGCCTTGAGAAAGGAAAACGAAGATAGAGCCTTTGATGATCGTGAACCAAGATCAGCTTTAAAGATGATCACTTGGAGAGTAGTCATAACGTCAAGCAACTTCTTCATTCCATTCATCGTAACAGGCAGTTGGGGTTCAGCTACAATCTTTGCAGGACTGGCAACAGCAGTAAACATGTTCTTGTACTACGCACACGAACGTATTTGGAATATTGTGCCATGGGCAAAAGCATTGCTTAATGCGGCTATTGATCCATCGTTGAACGATAAGCCAAAGCGTGGTAGAAAGAAAGCTACTGCATAATGATATGTCTTATGGATTTATTGACAATAAATTCTATATAGACTTAAAACCTTGTTCACGTTCGGTAGGCTCTGTTAGACAAGAGTTTTCCGAACGTGCTTCTTTTATAAACAATCACTACAAAAATTTAATATTGAGTTTCAGCGGAGGCATAGATAGCCAGGCAACATATCTTGCTTTCAAAGACTCAGGCATTGACATTCCTTGTGCTTTTTTACACATGCCTAAATATAACGATAATGAATATGAAAACGTAAAGAAATGTGTAGAGAAACACAATATGGATATAATAAAAATAGAGATTGATCCATACAAGGAAAAAGATAAAATTTTAAGTGAATCTGAACGTTTACAGATTCCACCTAACCAAATTTTACATTCCATTTTCTTAGAAAAACTTCCAAAAAAATATACTTTGGTTGAAGGATTTAATGGTCCTGACCCGTATGTACACAAGGGAAAACACTACATATTAGAAACAGCTAATAGTGTTGAGTATGCCCGTTTAAGGGCCTATAAACAGCGAAATAAAGCCCGTACAGTGGTGGCTTTCGAGAAAGATGAACATATACTACTCAGCATTCTAAAGGACAATATACTGACCTCTATGTGCTATTCTTGGGAATATTATGCTATAGATGGTTTGTCTTTTTTGGGTGAAGAACCTATCAGTGTAATTAATTACTGGGACCTTTTTATCAAACCAATATTTTATGGAAAGAATTGGAATAGTGACCTAATGTATTTTCCAAAATATCAAGGTTGTGAAAAAATAGATTTCATAATTAATGGCATGGAACATAGATACAGAGAAAATCAAATATTTCTTAATGTTGAAGATACTATAAAATTTTTAGAAAATGGTAAAGAAACTAAACGTTATTGGCAACGTAATCCTGTCCAGTCACCATAACATATAATTCATCTAAGGACATTTCATACTGCCTTCTGTAAGGCAATCCCTTAAATTTATTGTTAAGAAATTTTTCAAACTCATTAATTAATGGGTCAACTTTTTCAAACCCATGTAGTTTTTCTCTTGGTATTACATTGGGAAATTCTTCTTGCCAACCCTGTAACTTACTAGAACTATTTCCTAATTTACCAAATATTTTGTCATTAATAAGTCTATGAAACCATTCCCATTTTGTATGTGCTAACATCATTCCAGGTGTCCATCTAGCCCATAAGTGTACACACTCTCTATTATGAAGTATGTTATATCTATCTGCGGCAAAATCACTCTCTAGTTCTATTGCTTTCCATTCTGCCTTTTGTGTATAGTCATCATGTGGACGTTCCCAATACATATCACCCATGCTTAAAAAACTTAATCCATCTACGTGATCTGCAAAGGTCATTGAGGCTAACATTCTAGGTCTATCGCATTGTGCATCTTCGGCTACCTTTTCTGCGTCATTTTCAAAAAACTTTTTGAGATTCATATCAATAATTTTATAATTTAATTTATACATTGAGCAAATAGTAACAGCTAAACTCACATCATAGAGATTTATGTCATTTTCATATCTAACAATAAACACTTTAGGCTTTTCTCCTATATCAAGAAAAGATTTAAGCATTAGCTCACTATCTAATCCACCACTAAGAAAAACGTTAAATTTTTTGTCTGGAAAATGTTCTTTAGTGCTTTTAGCGGCCAATACTGCTTCTTGGCTCAAAGGCAACACGGGTCGTTTTAATTTTTTATATACCGGAACAAGTTTTTCTTCAGCTGTTTTTGATCTTGCAAATAGAGGTCCATCATCATATTTCCAACTGCTCCAGTTGTTTTCTGAAAAGTATTTCATTTAGCTTTCCTGTATGTTTTAAAAACAATATCCCAGATAGGAAAAAATAAGGAATAATTTGATCTCCAATCCTTATGATGTACTAGATGAGTTTTTCCTGCACTGAATGGTAAAAAATGAAACTTTGGATTATGTTCTACCCATTCTTGTATGAAGGCAGTCCACACATAATAAACTCCGAATATCCACCAATGTCCAGTAAAATAACAGAATACAAGTGTAGGAATAATTTCTGTAATGATTATGTCAAGTGTACTCATCCAATCATCACTGAATAAAAAAATATTTTGCCACATCCATTTAGGCTGTTGGCCAGTAACGTATCTATGATGGTGCCAATGTACTTCTTTCAGATATGGAATATAATGACAAAGCCTGTGACACCAGTACAGTATAAATGTCCAACCAAAAAATATCAGTATATATTCCATTTACTCAAACCGCATTTCTTTAAGTGTTTCCCAAGATTGTAAAAAGTTAATCTGGAAAAATATTCTATCATTATTAACTTCTGGTACACCATGTTCTATTTTTGCATTTATCATAGTTGGACATGTATATACGTGAGAAAATACTTCTTTACCATTTTTATAAAAGACAATAGGACAAGGTGAATCAGTTAATGGTAACATTAACACTCCCGTTCTTTGTGGGTCTATGTGCTTAGGCATAACTCCGCCTGCTAAAACCTTTGTAAATTTATAGTCATTACATTGTAGATTTTTTGTAAGATCTTTTATAACATCATTTTCTATTTTTATTAAATCAAAAAATTTATGACTAGATGCCGTGTTTAGATTATATCTTTTTTGAAAGTGTTGATTTTCTTTATATGAAGGATTATTATTTTGAAAATTGAATAATTCTTGTCTTGGATATTTAAAATTAGGATGTTCAACTATAAAATCAGTAACCATCATATAATATCCTCATAACTTTTTGTATCTAGAGGCCATCTCAAAAGTAACATTATTCTTGTGTCATTACTATGATTAGTGGCAGAATGCATAATATTAGTATTTATAATGCATGGTTTGTCAATAGTGTATGTGTTGGCTAATTTTAACTTACTTGCATCTATAGGTTTTCTAAAACCTTTTTTTACTTTCCATCTAAAAATATTTTCTATGTTATTATCTTCACAAGTATAAAAATAAGTCTCAGAGTCTTTGTAGTTTGATACCGGAATGTTTATTCCCCACAACATTGGAGCTTTACTTGTTCCGTCAGCATGTGGTTTTAATTCACACTTAGGCGGCATAAAATAAAATTTGGCCACAGTAGGATATATTTTAAAATTTTGCAACCATTTTTCTAAATTAGGCAATTTATAAGATACTTGTCGTAAATTAAAATTAATACCAGTTGTATCATTGCCAACTTCGAAACACTTACTGTATTCAAATAGTTCTTCCTGTATTTTAATAATATTGGGAATTTTTATAAATTCTACAAACTCTGTCATTGTGGATCTCCATTCTTTAATTTAAAAAAATAATCATTTAAAATTTTATCTCTTTTTTCTAAAACTTTTAAAGGATGTGTTTTTAAAAATTCTTCTGTATCCATTTTTAAATTAGATGCGTGTGCAAAACTAAACCAGCTTTTAGGATGTACTCTATCACCTTTTTTATTTTGAAACATAATTTCTTTAAACTCTGCAGATAATTCCTGTGCCCTAGCTTTTGTTAATCCCATGTTGTTAGTCCAGTTGACCCCGTCAGCTTCAAATTTGTAGCCGAACGATTCAGGATCCATTTCCATCCTGTTTAACCAATGTGCATCCTTTTTAAAATTTGGAAACAAATGTAATTCAGTGATCATTGACCAGTCTATAGGTGAATCCTTTTCTATAGCCCTAGCACACCAATCTCTAATAGTTTCTTCAGAATCATTTGGCAATCCAAAAATTAATCCAGAATGTATGTGAACTTGATCCTTCCAAACTTCTTTGCATTTCCATAAGTTTTCATAGATACGTTCTTCTGTCGCTCCTTTACCAACAGTTTTATTTGCTTTGTTATTGAAACTTTCGATTCCAAAGAATGTTCCAACCAACCCGCTTTCTTTAAGTAAAGGAATAGTATGTGGATGTGCGGCCAAAAGGTCTAACCTCAAATAGGTAGCAAATTGTATCTTAAAAGGTAATTTACTGTAAACCTCATTGTATAAATATTCTAATTTTTCAACACTATCATTATGAGTGTCGTCACTATAATAATATTTTGTTACTCCATATTTTTCATAATTTTGTATAAATTCTTCTTTCAATGGTTCAGGATCTCTAATAAAGTCTAATTTCTTTTTTCCATTCAAAGGAAAACTACAATATGCACATCTAAATATACAACCTCGAGAAATTTCAATTGGTAACGCTTCATCTGGTTCTATGTGATCTGATTCATGCCAGTTGTGTTTATGATTTACAAATTTAAACTTATCTCCACGTCTATCATAATTAAGTATTTCTGAACCATCATCTGTCTTTACAGTAACAGGCTTTGGTCCTTTACCTGCTAGATAATTTGTTAGTTCTAACGCCATTACGTCAGCATAGCCTTCAACATAATAATCAAAAAATTTAAAATCCTGTTGACTCCATCTCCAAGTTTTCGCTCCACCAACAACAAATTTAATATTTGGGTTTATATGTCTACGCCAGTTTCTAAAAGCTTCTAAGCCTCTATTTCTCATTCCCACAGCTTCAGCGGCAGGTTGGATATAACCTATATTTGAAGTATCTCCTAGTTTGACTGGTTTGCCCTCAAAAAAGGTATTGCTCCAACCTATCCATAAAGTATCTTTTGATATATATTTTTTAATGACGTCTCTGTAAAATTCTGCACCTTTTTCTCTAATCATCCAGTGCCATCTATCTATAACTTGGACAGTATATCCATTATCCCGTAAAATAGATGCTATCTGATATGCACCTAGGGGACGATTCATGACAAATGACGTAGCATCTGCTTTGTCATAAAACATCTTAGGATTAGTCCGAGAAGTGCCGGTAAAGATAATTACCTGTGCCATTGTAGTTTAATCTACCTTGATTAACTTAACTATCCATGCTCCAACGTCAAGTTCCCACCACTTTTCACCATGGCTCCAAGAGTATGGTCTTTTGTGATGATTATTATGTAGTGTTTCGCCCCAACTAGGAAGTGCCCAAAGCCAATTGTTTATACTGTCATCTTTCGTTGCATATCTTCTATATCCGCCCCACCAGTTAGGTTTATGTCCCACGTAGTTTACAATATTACTCATTGCACCACTGATGATCATAGGAAACCAATGTAAGAAAATCATCAAATATAATCCACCTATAAGATATAAAACTAAACTCCATGCAAGTATTACTGCGAAATAATATTTGTGTAAAAACATATGGAATGGATCACCTATAAGATGTTTCATTTTCCATTTTACTCTACTGGTGTCTAAATCATATTCTAGTGCAAAAGTTTTTAATCCTTGGTGTTTTGGACTATGTGGGTCTTTATCAGTATCAGCATGTCTATGATGATTCATATGTATTGCTACCCATACTATGCTACTACCTGTATTACTTAAAGTTCCTAATAGCGTGCCTAACTTAATTATCCAAGGATGTGTTTTGTAAGATTTATGAGTCAGTTGTCTATGAAAAGTAACACTTATTCCTAGTCCTACATAAAGGAAGTATCCTAATATGGGCAATAAAAAAGTGCCCCATGTTAAACCATACGTGTAATAGCCATAAACAGTTCCTAACAATGACAATAGTATAATACCTTGTGCAACTGGCGTATTACTTTTTAAATATTTTATCATTTTTTTATTACCCCTGCTATAGCAACTACTGGATCAAATTCCCACCATTTTTCTTTAGTTGTAAATTTTGCTAAATTGTTGTGATGATTATTGTGCCATGCATCACCAAGTATAAAAGGCCACAATATAAAGTTATTTGTGCTATCATCTTTTGTTTGATGGTTCCTATATCCAAATTTATGTGCGAAATAATTAAAACAATTCTGGCTGAACTGTATTCCTAAAATAGGAATGATATACATAAAGTATAAAAGCTCAAAACTAATTAAACCTAATACAACAGCAAAACCTATTATGAAAAGTAGATAATAATTATGATACAATAAATGTTCTTTATTCATCATATCTTTTATCAAGAACACTTTTGCTTTTTCTTCACCAGTGTCATTAGGTTTGAATCCAAAAAATCTAAATCCTATTGTTTCTGGTCCGTGTGGATCGTTTTCTGTGTCAGCATGTCTGTGATGTAGTCTATGGATATATACCCAACCAAGAGGACTACCTCTTCCAGCCAAAATTGCTATCACAGTAAAAATTTTTCTAAGTAATTCGTTTTTAAATTTAAAATTTTTATGTGAATAATACCTATGTAAGGTAAGACTTAGGCCTAAAATGCTAAAAACATAGAAAAAAGCCACAGCTAAAGCTACGTTTCCTATCGTAAAATCCACTAAAAAAATACCAGCAATAGCTATTGCAATCGCTGAATATTGAATGTAATTAAGTGTATCTGTTGTACTTTGTAAGTATTTCTGCATATAGATATTTATCTGGGCAGTAATACTTCAATTTATTGATTGGCTATTTAAAACGTATGTTTTCCCAATTAGGTTCATATGTTTCGTCTATTTTATGATATAGGACCCATTGTTCTGTATGCTGTATGTTAACACTAAAAGGTACTTCAAAAACCCCATTATGAAACAATCTTGTTTCATTTCTTTTTTTTGGTACACCCATTCCTGTGCGTTTAAAATAATTCATTAAACGTTTATTATAATTATTAAAAGACAATAATACAGTTTTCAAGTTATTGCTTTTTGCCCACGCAAGGTGCTCTGGTAATAGATAATGTCCTATATACATCTTAGCCCTAAGATTAGGAACAATCCAACTTCTAATGCCTGCCATTGCAACGTTAGGGTCAAATTTAGATTTTTGCACACCTGATATTGCTTTTATTTCTCCGTCTATTCTAAGTGTAAAAAATTCTCCATTATTATCTTTAAATCTTTCACTAATATATATTAAGTAAGGTAATGACTCAGGATGATCTTCCCAATGGTGATGATACATATTTACATGTGCAGGGTCACTAGTAATTAAACTTGCTGACTTGCAAAATTTTAATAGTTCTTTTGACTTTTCTTTTTTGTTAACTTTTTCTACTATCATAAATTTGTCTCATCTTTTGATATGTATTTGGCATAAAACCTCTTAGATGGAATGTATAACGAAAGTTAAATTTTGTTTCGCACCAACTATAATGCCAACTAGCATCATTAGGAATCATAAATGCTAATCCTTTAGGTTTTAACACATAATGATTATTTGTTTTTGTATCTATAGCTTCTAATGGACTTTCGATAAATCCTCCCTGTATAGGTACAATTATATCAAAAGTTCTATTTATATTGTGCCTTTTTTCAAATTGTACATTTTGCATGATTGGGTGAAAAGGCACTTTATAATTTTTTATACTTTTTTTAATTAACATACCTTGGAACAAAGGTTTATCTTTATAATAAAAATAATTCATTATATCTACAAGTTCACTACATTGTGTAAAATCTGTAAGTGTTTTTCCTATTTTTTCAAGGTTTTTAACACTAGCTTGTCTAGACAAACTAGGTACATTTTTTCTATCAGCAAAAAAGGCATCATTTGCTGTCCATAATTTACCTTCATCTACATGGTCCTCATTCGGTTGCCTAACTCCTCTAAAGTACCCTGAGCCAATCCAATTTTTTTCTGTCATTTTATTTTCAATAAAATCTAATATTTTATTACTATCAAATTTTAAATTATAAAAATAATAAAAAGGATAATTTATATTTTCATTAACCATGGATGTACTTCTTGTGCTTGTCCTTCTGTGTTCCATTTTTTATCCCAACTCAAAGCCCAGTTTTTTAATGAGTCTATACTTGGTTTGCCACTACCTATTAAATTAGCATATTTTTTAAATTTTGTCAATCCCAATCTATCATAATCCTCTTTAGATATTGAAGATAAGCTACAATAATATGGATGCATAATTGGCACTACCATCATAGGATCTTCTTTGAAAAAATCTTTTGCATCATTTAAATAATTTATTGTCCAAGGCGTAAGTGAAAAATTTATAGTAATACTTGTATTTGGCATAGCTTTTAATTTTTCATAACTTTCTACTAGCTGATTCCAAGAAGCTCCTCTTCTAAACCATTCATATGCTTTACCATATCCGTCAACACTTAACATAATTTTCACACGTTTCCAACTTTTCCATAGATTGAAATCAAACTTAGATAAACCATTAGTGATATAATTAAGTTCACAGTTTCCTTTATCTATTTTTTCTAACTTACGTAAAAGTTTTTTATGCATGGGGTCCATCCAAGGTTCTCCACCTGTAAATCTTATAAAATCTAATGAAGGCACTATATCCAATAGTTCATCAACTATTTTATCATCCATTTGGTACTCTTGAACATAATCTTTCTTACCGAGGAACTTCCCCCATGAACTTGACAATAAAGGACCGCAATGAGCACATACTAGCTGGCATCTATTACTCAACTTGAATTGAATTCCTTTTAATTTAGGCTCTTTGCTTAACACAGGAAATTCAGTTCTTAGACTAATAGAATTTGCTTTTTCTAATTTATTGCATTGCCAACATATCTTTCCAGGATCTTCTAAATAAGAATTTAAGTTATTTCTAAAATCATAATACTTTTCACTATTCCACGCTCCTAATATACCTGTCTTGTTTAGGTTTTCTAATTTTGCGTTAGTATTTTCCAAAGGACAACTGATTGTATATCCGTCGTTTCCTATAACCAATACGTTTTGTGGATAAACACATTTTTTTATTTCGGTAAGCATTTGTATATCTTCTGTATACCCCAAGGTATAGTTTGTGTTATAGAATAATTTTTTTCGATGATTGGAACTATCCATTCATGTCCTTGTTTTCCTTGTAATTTATCAGGAAACCATGTAAAAATATATTCCTTTGCTAAACTTTTTTGTCGATCTAAATATAATTCAATATTATATACATATTCAAGAATTCCACTATTAACTGCATAATCCCAGTTATTAGGTAATTCGTTTTGATAATCTGTGTTTAGATCTAATTTTTTATCTACCTCTGGCATATCCATTCCATCTACACACATGTAGTCTGTAGGTGAATAATATTTTAACAAGTTTGCCGCACCTCCACCTAAATCCAAAACTGATTTATTAGGCAATAAGTTTTCTGCAATGACCTTATTGCGTAAGCGCCATGGTGGACGTCTTAAATGAAGTTCGCTAATACATAGATCCATACTAATCTTCCCATGTCGTAAATATACTGATACCTAGTTTACTTTTTATATTGTGTTTTGTAAAATCACTAGCACAATGTAACTGTAAACTATCAAAAGCAATTATGCTACCAATAGTCCAAGGAAAGTAACTGTTAAAAGAAAGTCCTTGTAACCACATAGGACGTAGATGTGTAAGATGCTTTCTAATATCACTGTTTATACCTTGGGTGTCTAAACCGTCTACGTTGTTGTAATCATTTAGATATGAATTATAATACACAGGCCTATCTTTTGTATCTGTGCCTTTTACAAATTTTGCAGGGCCTCCATAATAGTATTGATTAAAAAACATTAATTTTGCTAGATTACAATCAGCACCTACAACTTTTAAAGGTATTGTAAATGCCTTATATGAATTAGGATAATCAAACTCATCATCTACATGTATTAAATGCGGTTGAGCAACATGAAAAAAATGTGCATTTCTTACCTTGAAATTTCCGTAAAGTTGCCTTAGATTATAAAGTATGTCATCTAAAATATTATCTTCTTCTTTAATAAAAACAACTTCAGGACCAGTATCTTTTTTTGTTTTCTCGCTTATTTCAAAATGGTTGATTAATTTTCCAATATCTTTTTCGCTGACAAATTTACACAACTGAGTTGGTTTGCTTTGTTTCTCTTTTATTTTTTCTATCTGTTCAATTGTACGCATTTACTTTTCTTTTTGGTATTTTACTATCTGCACTACTTACACAACTATCAGTGACACAGGGCATTGGTGCATCAAATATTTTAAAGCCTGTTTCTATATTTCCTAAGGGCTTATCTGAACATGAATAACTTCTTTTTATGTTTCCATCTGGTTCTCTAATTATAATTCCTTGGTAACCTGCATTACATAGCCAACCTTTAAATTTATTAAAATTAAAAGCATTGAATCGTTCCGCTTGGTCCATGTACCACTTTTTTCCTTTCGAGTCTTCAAATTCAACTTGGAAATGTGGAGGTATTTTTTCTCCTGTATCATTATCTAACACAGGTAGCTTGGCAATCTTAGGTATAGGTCTAGCATTCCATTTTCTTTTATTCTCTGTGAATGCTCTCTGTGGCATACCGTTGTGTAACAATTTCAGTTGTGCATCTGTGTAACCTTCAACAACAAAACTTGCTGTTGGATCACTTTGAGGTTTCAATGTAACATTTATTCCTTGCTCGTGAAAGAACAATGCATTTTCATAACTTTTTTCAAATATCTCAGGCACCATGACCATGTTTATTGTTACCTGTACATCATTTTCCTGGCAATGAATAAGTTTATCTGCAAAGTCTTGCATCTTTTGAGGTGTGTTTACATGCTCTGTATGTAAACTTGCAGTGATACTAGCACGATGAAATGCTTTTGCTATTTCAGTATACTCTTGAAACCATTTCATCTTACGGCTACAATTACTTGTCATATGAATAGAAGTAAAATTGGTATTATCAATATCATCAGCAAGATGGCGTAAAAGATCGTTGTAACCAGGGTGAAAAGTAGGCTCCCCGCCACTAAAAGAAAAATGAAAACTATTAAAACCGTTGTCACGTGCTTGCCTTTTTATCTCATCGATTGTATCACAACAGAGCTGTGTGGGCCTGTGATCTTTGCGATCTGATCTGGCGTATGGCCAACAATAACTACAACGATAGTTGCAAAAGCGACCAAGAAGCCAACTGACAGTAAAAATATCTCTGTATAAAAGCGATCTTTGTCCCACCTTAACAAGGTCTTGATAAGGTATTTTAGAAAAGTCATAAGCACTCCATTTTAAATCTTGTTTCATTTTTAAAAATTTTTCGTTCTCGATAATAATTTCATTACATTTTCCCAAGTTTTAGGCACATTCATGATTAAATGTATACTATTATCTTGCCAACTATGAGTTCTATGTGTTTTCCTTGTATCAACATAGTAAGCTCTGTTAGGACGTAATGGCCAAATTCTGTTATTCATTTCCCATTCATAGGACTCATGATCTACATTGTTTCCTAAAAAAGCAATTACTCTAAAACATGTTCTATTAAGCAAAGGATGATCTTTATGTGGAGGAAACCATCCGCCAGCGTTTGTTTTCACTAACATACTTCTACCTATTGGCTTCCAAAATCCTAGTATCTCTTTTAAACTTTCAAGATCATTTGCTAATTGTGTAGGAGTATCAAAATCTAATTCATGTAAATCTTGTCTGCCAGTGCGTTTTCTAGCTTCAGGTAAACTTAAACTATCCCAAGGATTGTCACCTGGAAGTCCATATAAACAAAGTCCTTGTCGATTATTTGTAACGCCTTCTCTTTCAAGATAAGGAACCCATTTATCTTCATACGGTTCCATTTCTTTTTTAAATTTGCCGTAATCAATGTTAAAATTTAATGGTTCAAAATCACAAAGTGCTTGTAATTGTAGTTCACATTTAATATCCTCAGCAGACGGTTCTACAGATTTAGGATCTCTTTTAAAATTAAACCAATAATTTGCTTGGTTACTTCTATTTGCTTTTCCTACTGCCATAATTCTCTCCTTGTAATTTACTTATTCACGATATTTGTTCCGGAGACCAACCTAGAAATTTCCAAGTATCCACATCTCTATATTGATCTGTATGCTTTACATGAGAAACCAATGAACTCAATCTTTGCCTTTTACTATTTTTGATATAACTGATCATTTGATTAGCATCTGGTTTAATGCGTGAATCTATTTGCATTTTTTCAATTTTTTCACACGTTTCTTTCCTTAATTTCTCCGGAGTGTTTGCTACAGTATACCAATCAGCTCCATTAAGTGTTGTAAATGAACATCTTGCATTTTTTCCAATAAAATTATTATTAAAATATTTAATAGCATCTGGAATGTGCTGTAAATTTAAATTATGTATTACTATCTGAAAATCTACTGTTAACTCAAAGTCTAAATCAAATACACTATCTATACTATCTATAAAGTTATCCCACTTTAATGGCCATCTTAGATGTTCATAATGTTCTTTTCCTAATGCATCACAACTTATTAATAATGTAACGCTTTTAAACTTTTTTAATTTTTTAATCTGATCCAATTTAAAACTACCATTGGTGGTAATCATAATATCAGGTAACTGCTTGTCAGAAGATATAAGTGTATCAATGAATCTATCAAAATGAACATTTATAAAAGGCTCACCACCTGTGATTTTAATTACTTCAAGATCTTCTACAATATCTAATATATTTTTTGCAATATCGGTATACCATGTCTTGCCTTTATCCCATGCATGATCTTTTTGTATTAGCTCTTTTAGATATGGATCTTTTATTTTATCTGAATACAATTTATCATATTTCTGAATAAGGCTTGATCTACTGCTGTTGCATATTCTACAAGCTGTATTACACTGATTGCCAAAAGTTATAAACACTTCCTTTACTGCCGATATATCTTTCTCTATATTTTTTGTTCGCATACTTGGCGAACCTATCTTTTCATTTTTCCAACAATACTTACACGACTCGGGCTCGACGCCTTTACTTAAATCATCTTTCAGTCTTTGTAACTGGGCACTTTCTAAATATTGTTTGATTGTGTCCAACCCAGCCATATTATATCTATGTTTCATAGCCGCTTTAGGATTTTTTTCAACGTCCACAAACCTTTGAACAAATTGACAGCAAGGTCCAAACACTCCCTGGCTATCCATATGTACTTCCCTATACGGATGAGAACAAAATTTTGACTTATGTAAACGTTTTAGTCTTTTTAATTCTTTTTTTGTTCTTTGCGCCATTCTATTAAAAGATCCTCGTCAAGTTCTATCAAAAAAGTTAAAAGCAATCCCATTTTTGAATTCCACATTTTCTTACCAGTTTCTTTTGTTCCTTCATTACTGTTATGCAGTTGTACAGCATCAAATGTCATTGGGCATCCTGGTTCCCATTGCATAACTTCTTCAACTGTTAAACCTTGTAACCTATTATATGGTGTATTCATCCAAGTTTTATGAATATCTTTATTAAAAGGTTTTTTGTTTTGCAATTTATCTATTGCTTCACCTTTACCATTATGGAACTGTAGTTCAGAATAATCTGTAGAAATTTTATACACACTAGCTATGTTAGGAGTTTCGCCGCCGCCGTTATAAACATGAGCCCAATCGATATGACGCTGTTCAAAAAAAGCAATCTGCCCTCCATCTTCTTCATTATGATGTGTGCCAATCCATAACGGAATAAGAAAATTTTTCCAACAGGTGTATTTTCTACGTTCATGATTCATTGGTGTTGTTGTAAGATGAACATCAAAATCTTCTGGTCTTATACTGTCGTTATGCAAACCGTACTGTTGAGGAGTAATAAAATAATTGCCTCCTATGCTGGGAGATTTTTCTGCGTGTTTGCCTAATATTTTATCAATACGTTCTTTGTATTCAAAGTATATTTCATCTAATGCACCTGCTACTAATACTGTGCCGTTCCTGTTCATGCGAGGCTGTCTTTTATCACTAAATGCCTTTTTCCAAATATCGTTTAGTTCTTCTTTGCTAAAAATATTATCAAATTTTTGTGCAGGAGAAATGTGTCTTCTCATGTTTTCCACTGCGATGGGGTGATCCATTGGTAACATGTGGTGTTCTCTTAAATATTCATTTACTATCATTTTATATCTCCATTCATAACTTCATCAAACAAAGGAAAGACTTTTAAAAATTTTTTATCCCATCCCCGTTTTTTGTTTACAAGTGTCAAGTATTCTCTCGTTTCTGGAAGCCTTGCACTCCAATCTTCACTGTTCATAAATTGTATTAATCCTTTGAAACGTTTTAAGCCATACGGAGCATTTAACCATTGTGCTTTACTTACGCCATTTACTCCTGTAAATTTTTCCCAATTTTCAAACAACCAAGGATAAAATTCTTTTTCATACTTGTGTGTAATCTGTTGCTTTACTGCTTTAGGTAAAACTTTAACATTTAGCTGAGGTGGCCAATATGCAAAATGACAATTTATTCCACCTGCACCCAAAGGCCATGTGTTTATTTTTTTAAATCCTTGTTCAACTTTCCATTTGACAAACTCAGGAACGTATCCTATGTTCAAAGCCATAATTGTAGTTGCTGTAGTAACCTCTACATTTTTACTGGTATTATCTAATTTCCAAAAAACTTTCTCCTGATGCTCCCAATTACTTGGATAGCGTATGTAATCATTTTGTTCTCCTAGTGCATCAATGCTGTAGTGNAATCTTACTCTTTTAAAATTATTCCAAAGATCAAATAAATCATCACGCCATTCTACAGCATTTGAATTGTACCTTAGTTCTATATTTTTTGCATGTCCTCTTTTTATACATTCTTCTAATAGATCGTAGTGTTCTTCAATGATAAGGCTTTCTCCACCTGCAAAATATAACTGATACATGTGAGGTATTTGATCCATCAAATCGTTCCAAAATCTAGGATTGTTTTTGTGCCAATTATAACTTGCACCGTGATTACGTCCTTTGTTTTCCCAAGCACTTGTATTTTTTAATTTTTCATTCTGTATTTTTGGATACATGTCTTGCCATTCTTTTATCCATCCAGTTGAATCATGAGGACTACACATTACACAGGACAATTGGCATTTGCTACCTAGTCTTAAATCAATGTATCTTATCTTAGGAGGTATACTTCCGTCTGGGTTTGTTTCTGCAACAAGCTCATCAATGTCATATCTATTACCCCAATATTCAGTTTCCCAATTACGTTTAGATAAATGACCAGCATCTTCTTCCTTGTAACACTTTAAACAACTTGCAGGTTTATCTCCACGCAACATCATTTTTCTAACATTACGCATATATCCGCTATTCCATGCTTCTTCAAGAGTAGTGTGATTAAAATTAGCTGGTACTCCGTCGTCATTTTTTACAACACCAACTTCGCCTCCTCCTATTTTAAGATTAGAATCTGGATCCTGCACACTACTTGCATTAGAGGTACAGCAAGTACGCATCTTACCATCGGGACGACTGCTTAGATGTAACCATGGCAATGCACAAAACGTTTCTGAAGGTAAAACTTTACTCATATTGTATTTAAGTCCACTTTTGCACGGTTTAACATGTATGTGGCCCAAGGATATGCATCTAAAAACTTAACTTTACATTTATAATCCCACACATTTTGTGATTGAATATACAAAGTATCACAATCTGATTGTGTTGGATTTTCATACTCAAACATACCTTTTTCTTTGAACCATCTCCAACCCGTGTTCACATTATTTTTAAAACTGTATCCGGTAAACTTTTTAAGCATTTCTTTTCTATTTTCCATAGGAATAAATCTGTAATTTAAAAAATGTTTGTTATGTATTAAATTAAAGGCAACGTGTGACTTAGGAAACTTTTCTGCCCATTTAAAAAACTCTGGTATTGTTCTAAAATTTAAAAAACTTATACATGGAGTTAGATTAACTTTTTTTATTTTTGAATTATATAATCTTGTGAAATTTTTATCTATTGTTTTCCAAGAGCAAGGATATCTTTGGTATTCTATTTCTTCCTTTACACCGTCTATACTACACATTATTTCAACATCATTAAACTTTTCTAGTGCATTTAATACTGATGTTTTTATTGTTGTACAGTTAGTTAATATGCGTATAGAAATATGCGTATGGTTTTTCTCCGCTAATTTAATTAAAAGTTCTTCCACTTCAGGCATAACAAATGGTTCACCTCCTGCAAGTTGTATGCCTTGTAACTGAGGATAATCTAACAATCTTTTCGTAATAGCATTTCCTACATCTGTTACTGGAGGATCCTTAAATAGTAAATGTTTTATATTTTTTGAGTCTAATTCTTTCGCTAGATTATCAATCTGATCACTTGCACCAGGCCAACACATCTTACATTGTAAATTACATTTGTTGCTTATCCTGTAATCTACTGAATGAATTAATCCGTCTGTTTCTCTGTGTCTAGGTTTTTTACGTTTTTCTCTAAAAATTATTTCTTTTTTTCGTTTAGAACACGCACCTTTGCTTTCTATATCCCAACATACATCACAAGTAAAGTGTTTTTCACCTCGGTGTAATGCTTCTCTAATTTCTTTAAATTTTGGATGGTTTTTATACCAAGCATTCATATCATTAAAATCTATATCTGATGTTTTTGGCCAATCAAAATTTGCTCCGGATTGTAAACAACACATTGTAACTTTTCCGTCTGGCGTAAAGTGAATTGAATCATGGGCTTTAGGACAATATTTACTGCTCATTTAAATTGCTCCGCAAAAGGATCAAACTCTTTACCACATTTCATTGCACAAACTTTCAGTTTGCCAAGATTGCAACTTTCTAATTGCCAACTGCGTTCTATTGTGTCAAAGATTCCTGTATCAAATACTTCTTTCAATCCATTTCTAGCATCTAAGGCATCCTTGCCGCCGGCGACATCAATATGATCCCATATCTGTTCAACATAAGGATCCTTATGCCACCATTTGTACATTCTACCTGCCGTCCAACAACACGGTAAAGCTAATCCTTCTGCTGTTATATAAAGACTTCCTTCATCCTTGACTTTACAATTGATAGATACTTTATCGTAATAGTTATCCATGCTATTATACTTTTTAACAAGTTTGTCCTGGCTTTTTATTGCGGCATTTTGATATTTCTTATCTGGTTTTTTAATTTCTGTTGTTGCTATACCTTTTTTATTCACTGCTTGATGAGATTCTTTTTTCTTAGAATCTTGTGTAATAAAACGTCCTGTCTTTTTTGCCATGAATTTTTCAAAACCTTTTTGTTCGCTTAACGCTCTTGCTTCGTCAACTTGATGTTGATTATGTTCGAAAATTAAAAAATCCCAACGAGCCCTCCCTCCGGCACTGATAAATGCATCCATACTACGTTCTACCTTGTCCCAAACAACGCCTTGGCGGTATATGTGATTTGTAGTTCGTAGGCCATCAACGCTAAAAATAACAGCACCGCGACGAGCAAATATGTTTGCCAGTTCCACCCACCATGCTTCATCTCTTGCTCCTGCATTTGTATTCATGCTTAACCAAATATTAGGATTGTGTTGCCTAAAATATCTAAAAATTTCTAGTGTATCTTTAGCAACAATTGGATCGCCTAAGTTACCGCACATATACATAGTATTTAATTGTTTAATAAAACTTGGATTGAATATTTTTTTACAATCTTCTAATGTAAGTTCATCTAAATTTATATGCGGATTTACACCTTTACCATTCATATTTCTATCGCACATAGGACAACTGGCTTGGCAGTTCTGTGTAACTTCTAAATGAATTGTTTTTATATCTGTGTACTTGTACATTATGCCATGTTTTTAATTACATTTCCATACAACTGTGTGTACTGAGCAAAATGTTTTGCAAAAATATAATTACCTTGCCAACTATATGCATCCGGATCTAACAGCATAATATTGTTTTGTTTTGTTATTACGAAATTTCTTAAGCTCATATCACCATGCACAAAAAAATTCTTCGATTGATGTTTTTCCTGTGAATATCTTAAACCTTGTATCCAACAAGTATAAAATGCATCTAATATTTTAATCTGCATATCATTGTGTTCACATACAACTTTAAGTTCTGCTCCTTCACTGAAAAACTTCTTACCATATGGGGTAGTGGAATNATAAAAATAAGTTTCTAAATCTTCTTTNATATCAACCTTTTCCATAGTAAATTCTGTGTCTGAAATTAAGGATAAAAGTTTTGGCAAATGCTTGTTAGTTTTTGCTAAAGTATTATAATTATTAAACCATGCTTGATTTAAAGGTTCACCTCTTCTTAGCTTTAAACTAACTTTTTTATAAACATGAGATTTAAAAACTTCTATTGAGTTTTTAGATTCGCTATAGTTTCCTGCAAATTTTGCCACTTATTTTATTCCGATCTTCATAAACCTACTGTACTTATCTAGATCTAATGTGCCTAAATAAAGTATTGTTTCCATAGGTGCATGTTCAGAAAAACTTTTTTCATCCATGCTACAATTCACATGTTCTATTACATCACTATAATCATTAGATTGCAACACAACAAGTTTTCCTTTTGGTATTTTGTTAAACCATTGAGAAAAATTCTCAATATGCTCACAGCTGGTGTTTATAACTGTATCTGGTGTATCAGTCAAAGAACATTGTGTTCCGTCTGCTCTTGTTACAGTATACTCATGTGAATTAAAATCTATATCATGAATATCTTGTGTTACTGGTTTAAACAGCCATTCCTCTAATACCCAAGGCTTGTTAAAAATTTCTGCAATTTCTCTACAAGAATTATCAATATCAAAACTTCTTATTTTAGTTACATTTATTTTGCTTTCAAAAATCATTGTAGCTAAAGTTCCATACCAACCTGCACACAAGAATACAACACCAAGATCCAAATTCAAATTTTTCAATTCTTGTATAAGCCACATTTTGCTTTTGATTTGTCCTTTGCTTAAACAATCTTCGTCATATTTTATTTCATTCACTTCAAAAGATTTTAGAGCTTGTATAAATCTTGTGTCTACATAACTATCTAAAATTTTCCATAGGCTCCATTGATTGTTTTCAAGAATTATTTTTCTTAGATGTTCTTTATTTTTATCATTCATAAGCCTAAAAATACTATGTAAGTCTTTATCTATAAATGATCTACGTAAATCTGCTACTTGACTATTCAAAGGAAAAAGTAATTCTATCCTATCTAAAATTTTATGTGTTTGCATTAAATTTCTCCTTCAACCAATCAAAGTCATTTATTAGCCCCAGATTAGCCCTGCTAGAAACGCCAAACTCCATACCAGCGGTAGCGCCTGCCAAAGCGTATTTGCCATATAATCTATCGTGTCCCACGGTTGTCCAAGTTTTAAGTCTTTCATTTGTTTCCTCCTCTTTTTGTCTGTCTATAGTTTTGCTTGATAATTTTGCACATTCTCTAAAAGCACTTTTCCAAGTGTTAAAAGGATCTGTGTTAAATGCTGTAATATTTGATATTTCATTTATTAATTTAAATTTTTTTGATATACTTGTAGTCATGTCATTCGTATTAGTATCCATCTTAATTGTTAAAGTTGTCGGAAACAGTTTTACTCCTCCATATCCGTATACTAAATCATTAATAGGATTCATGCATCTATAAACATGTACAACGTCTTTTTCCTTGGTAGTATAAGAAAAATCAAAATCATCTACTATCACAGCATCACCGTCTACAACAAAAAAATAATCTGTGCTTGATTTTTTTGCCGCTTCAACATGTGCGTTATGAATTCCTTTTACATTGGTAACACGTTTTACTCTTTCTCCATACAATCCTACTTGATTAAATCTTTGATATAAATTTTCAAAATTCTTCTCTGCATTTGGTTCGTAATAGCTTATAAAAATTATATCATACATGCTTTACAATCCTCATAAAATTTATTCATTTCTGGAAATGTTTTTAAAAAATTGGTGCCACGTCTTTTGTCGTATTGTTGAATCCATTCATAAAACATTCGCCTTCCTTCTACTGCTTCTCTTTCAAACTCTTCTGGTTTGTTATTTCTTACATCTAAGTCTTTTACTATTCTATCCATCTTTTGAACTTCTCTATCGGTAAAACTATTTTTTTTCATAAAAGGAATACAAGGATATAGATATTTCTCTACAAGATCGTGTGTGGCGATTTTTGCGTCTAAGAATCCAGGACTTCTTACATATGGCGTGTCTATAATTACTCTTTGAAATTGTGTTTCCTTCACTATGAACTGATCTTTTAAATCTGATACGTATTGTAAAAAATTAAAAAAGCTAGGAATACTTAAAACGTTGAATGCACTCATAAAACTACACATACCGTTTGTTGTTTTTAAAAAGTAATTAACATTATTTGTAAACATATTCCAATCCATACCAAACCTATTGTATTCAGCTTGTGCTCCTTTGCTTTCTGCACTAACAAATAATATAAATTGTTTTATACATTTTTTATCTTCTAAAATTTTAACTTTATTTACGAATTCAACCCATTTATTTCCTGGAGGACATGCATTACTGTTAATAGATAACTCTAAGTTAGGTTGTGGATTCTCAAGTAAATAATCCATTACCTTGATAGTATCTTTACTCATTAACGGTTCGCCGCCAGTAATTCTAAAGGTGTGCATGTGTTTTACTGCTTCTGGAAACCACTTCCAGAAAGCTTCTATATAAGGGTTATGTTCTCTTTGTGGAATTTGTGCTTGATGATCTGTAGGTTCGTTGTATCTCCAATTAATCATGCTGAAAGTATATGGGCCATCTTTTTTTATTTCATCTCCCCATTTACTACTAAATGCTGGGCCACAATATCCACATTTAAAATTACAAACATTACTAAAGCTAACTTCAACGTATCTTGGATACACATCTTCATCTCCGGTCATTTTCGAAATGGAATCAAAATCTGGCCAACTAAAGGGATCTCTACTTTTCCAAGTTCTGTCACTATGCATACCTGTATTGTCTTCTATACGCCAACAGTAATCACATTCTCCAGGACGTTCACCTCTGAGCATTTGTTTTCTAACGTTTTTTTTGAATCCTGTGTTGTGTAAAACACTAGGATTTGAAGCAAGATCATTTAAATCTATCGGATGTGCCTTAGGATGATGACAACTATGTGTAAGTCCTGATCCAAGGTGCATAGTAACCTGTGTCCATTTAGCAAGGCAAAAGCCACAGCCAACAGAGTTTAACTTCTCTAAAACATGTTCAGGTTCTTGCCATTTAAATGTCATTTTATTCCACGTCAATCACAAATTGTTGATTGCTACTCCTAGCTGGATTTTGATACACAGTTTTAAAAAAGGCACTTTGTTCTTCATTAAGTGGTTGCACAGCAATAGGTATTCCTAATTTATCTACTAAATCACTACCATACTTTAATATTTCTGTATGTAATACATCTTCTGGCATTTCATCTCTATCTGCCCAAAGTTCATTTAGATGATCAAAATCTCTAACATTTACATAATCCCAATCAGTCAACATGGTTTTTACAAGTCCTTCTCTTGCTCCTGCAATAGCCCAGTGTCCATTCTTTACATCTGATCCTATCATTAACCAGATCCAAAGCCTATGTAAATTTTTCCAATGTCCTTTTAAAAATTCTTCATGTGATGGTTTAACTCCTCGATCTAGAGCCATCTTTACGCCTTCTCTGAAACCAGCTCTCCAGGCTTGGTGTGGTGTTTCATTATTATGTACATCACTGTAACAACTATTCTGTTGAATGTATTGTATGTCCCAACAAAAATCAACCTGTGCATGTGGATTATCGGCTTCTGCATTTTCATGAGTTTTCATATTTAAAACAAATTCTTTAGGCCAACATTTTAGTCCACCATTTCCGTAAAGTAAACCGTTTATTGTATTTCTTCCACACCAACTTATTACGCTATTGGCTAAATCTGTATGTTCGTCAAAGTCTAAAACTTGATTTATAAACTCCGGCCTTACAGTATTATCGCCGTCTACTGTTACAAATCTATCTGTGTCACTTAATCTTGCACATGCTTTATGGGCCGCATCAGACCCTTTTACTCCATGCACTCTTTTTGCCCAAGGAACCTTTGTAAGCAAGTCAGCATAATTTTTTTCTGCATTAGGCTCATCATAACTTAAATAGATAATATCAAGTTCTGCAATTTTAACTTTCATTTACTTCTCCATACACACAACTAGCCATATCAACTTTTGTGTAGATATCGTATTTGTTTTTTATTTTCAAAGGTTTTTTAGTTTTTTCCATTAAATTAAAAGTAACCATGTCATAAAGAATGTGTGGATCACCTTTTTTTGTAAAACTAAAAGTAACCTGTTTGTTTATATCGATATTTGTTTTTTCCATAATATCGATTAAATCATTGTCCGTATTAATATAACATTTTTTGGCTTTTTTGTCAATATTTAATAATATATCGTAATCTGATTTTTTAGATAATTTTGGAATTTTTTGATAAAGAGTATCTTCTTCTAAAACTGTAATTTTCTTAAGTTTAAATTGTTTTATTTTTCTATTGTACACAACCAAATAATCTGTCATTTTTGCTTTTAATGTTTTAATTGGTTCAACTTCTTTTTCTGTTGCTTCTATATGATTTTTTCCTTCTACTATAGAAGGTCCTATGCCAAAAATTTTTCCTGTCTTTTGATCAAAAGAGATATATTGTTTTATTTCTACTTTTACATGTTTCATAGAATTTTGCTTTCGTATTTTTTTATCGCATCTTTACAAAAACTGTTTTCAGTATAATGAAAAACACCTTTTTGCAAATAGTTTCCAACTTTTAAATCTAAATCATCTGTAATATAGTAAGGAATATTATTCGTCCAGTCTAATCCTATACTATCTACATTTTGTGCTTTACTTTTCATGTGAATAAAATTAACAGAATTGTTTGTAATGTTTTTTAAATTTAGATGTAAAGACGTAATTGCATGATTTATATCCATACTAGATAATATAAACGTTTCTCCTTTTGTATTAGTAACTTTTGGTTTTGACTTTTTTACGAATTTATTATAATAATCTGTATGATTATGACATACATTCTCTAATAGTTTGTAATACTTCAGTGCTATATCGTTTTGTTTAAAATAATGTATGCCACAATACAAATTAGGTAATTTATTTTCAACAAATGCCTTTCTATAAAAATCACTTGTAACTTCTTGATTTCTATAAGTAAAAACTTTACTTGTCAAAAATACATCATATCTATCAAGTATATTCCACCAATGACTTACGTTACTTAAAAATAACATGTCAGCATCTAACACTATGGTTTCCTTATACGGTGTGACATGAAATGCTTTCCATCTTTGTTCGGTCAAATAATAAGTATCGTCTCCATCTACAATCCAAGGTATTTCAATAATTTTATCAAATAAGGGTTGATATTTTTTAGGTACTGTATCATTAGTAACAATTGAAATATTTTTTATTGTTTGTGTATGTTTTATACTCATGGCACAAAGACAAGCCTGCTTTACGTAATCTTTACCACTCGCAACTATTAAATAACCTTGCTTCATAATACTCTTGCCAAACTAAATTTATTCATCACATGAACATTGGATTTATTTGTTGAAGCCAAGGTGTATTCTCCTGTCCTATTTTCCTTTTCAACTAAGAAAGTCAACTTATCTCCATTTAATTTATAAATTAAATCTCTATCAAGAGTATAAAACATTTTTCCTGGTAAAGTTTTTGCCCATTCTCCTTCTTGAAACCCGTTCATCATATGAATAGCTATACTGAAAATATGATCATTACGGAAATTTCTGCTTCCTAGATTATAAACTTGTGAATAGTGGAGCCAATTATTTTTTAAATGTTTCATCAAATCAAAAAATATCTTTATTTCTTTGGTTTTTGCGAAGCAAAAACAGGTAGCCCAATAAAAAGCTATACCAGTATCATTGATATATTCAAATTCTGGTAACTTTCTCCAGTCACATAAATCTATTCCATGTCTATAAATTTGAAAATCTGCTACCGACTCAAATGCTTTTTTAAAACTTTCATTACAAATTACATAGTCAGTATCCAATACTAGTGTTCTATCATAAGGTGTAATATCAAAGCTGTCAATACGACCTGCATTTTTAAATTGTAAAGTTTCGTAATGATTACTTCCGTCATAATATCGTTTAGAATTATGATCTTGACTATCACTTTCTATTATTTTGTCAAATAAATCACGTTGATCTGAATACAGATAATCAAAGTCTTTTTTATTTGATGTCACTAATGAAATAGGCAGTTGTAAATATTTTTTAACACGGGTAGCTAGAAATATTGCTTGTTTTAAATAATCAACTTTTCCATTATTATTAGCAAAACATAATACACCATTAGACATCAACTATACTTTCCACATTTCGTTTGCTAACCATCTTCTTATATTTCTCATAATACTTTGCAGAAGCTGTGCCGTAGCAACCTTTGATATCATACATAAATGTTGATAAGTCTTCAATCAGTATAGGAGTGTTATTATCGTCTATTAGGACAGTTTTAGAATTATCTTGGTCAAGTATATTGCCTACAAAAGAAATAAGTTCTTTGGTTACTGTGAACTTGCCTCCAAACTGATATACAACCAAATCCTCCATGTATTCTTCATGGATTATCCTTTTTTGGTTATTGAAGGTAATCATATAATTAGAAAAATCAAGTGCTTTCTCTAATGATTTATCCATAGTTATACTCCTAGTTATTGTATAACTATTTAATCCTAAAGGGTATCTGTGTTCTGGAAAGTTGGTGCTGTAATATCAACAGCATTTGTGTTATTTGGACGATTCATCTGTACTGTACTGGTTGTTAGTGCATCTACGGCTTCATCAAAATTTGGATTTCCGCCCTTATCTTCATTGAAAGTAATTCTAAATGTCAATACGTTACCTACTTTTTGTCCTTCAATCAAATAATCGTTATCACTATAAGCTGAAGCAGTTTTATTGAAAATAGTTACATAAGAAGTAGGTAAATTTGCAAAACCGTATGATGTTCCTGTAGATCCATTAGACGTTGTTGACCTTCCAAAAGATACAGTACCCACTGAGGTCATTAAGTTACGCCAGTCATTGTTTATTGCGGTATTTCCTGGACCAATTGTACCACTGAATAATATAGTACCACCTGCGTTAAAAAATACACGCATGTGATCGCTTGAACTAACCGTTGTTACGGTACCATCTCCGTTAGTTACTGAATAACCGCCGAAAGTTACTGTGACAATATGATTGATATCTGATGACCAGCTAGATGATCTTGAACTTTCTGTTCCTGCTTGAAGTCCTAAATTTCCCGCACTTACGTTTAATCTTGATGTTTGGCAAGTTAAACTTAAATTTTCAAATTCTACATAACCTTTTTTTGATGTTGTGTTACTGTCTTCTATAGTATTACCGGTTACAGGTGCTACTATTTCTGTTGGAGTTGATCCTGTTTGATGCACACGACATTTTACCATATCATTGTACAAAGTTGTCATCTGTGCGGCAGTGACAGTAGCGCCGGCGGCTACAGTTGCACTAGCAACTGCTTGTCCATAACCTTCATCACCTGCACCTACTCCTAAAATTCCAGCTATTCGAGCTCGTATAATGTTATAACGAGCCGCTGTAATTGTATCTCCTACTGCCATAATACTTCCTTATACTTTATAACTTTAAAATACACTCAACTAGTGTTTCTTCATGTCTTTCATTATCCTCTAATGCTATACCAATCATATCTCCTGTGCCTTCTACACTAGCTGTTCCGTTTTGAGCAACATAAACTTTTTGACCTTTTTTAACTGGTCCAGTAATCCTTACTGGAACCCTTCCAACAAGTGCTATTGCTTGTCCCTCTGAATCTGAATTCATTAAATATGCAGGTTGTGAACTTATAACTCCTATGCAAGGTGTATCATCTGTTTTATCAATTGCTGTAGCTTCTTTATCTCCACCAATTGCCATTAATGTACCTACAGGATAATGTTGATCTGTAACATATTTTTCTGCCAAGTCAGCATATTTGGCTGAAGTTGCTATACCATTAAATGTGTTAGCGGCAATGTTACCACTTGAATCTCTCACTGCTACAGTATTATTTGTTGCGTTGACATCACCAGTTCTAAAATTAGAACCTACTTGTAAATTTGTAGCATTTGTTGCCAATCCAATAAATGAATTTGCATAGACATTTCTAAATTTGTAGTTAATATCACCAATATCATAAGTTGCAGTTGTTGTAGGAACCAATCCTCCTGCCTGAACATGGAATGGTTCAGTAGAAATACCTGCACTTGATTTGACTTTGAATCTTATTTTTTGTCCAACTGTATTATCAATNACTCCTTCGTCACCTGAACCAGAAGAATCAATAAAAACAGCTAAATCGTTTGCCGCACCTACAGTAAAACCCGTATCACCAAATCTAACAATACTTGTAAAGTTAGCGTTTCCTGATAATGCGTAGCTAGAAGCTGGTTGACCATTTAATCTATCGGCGTTTGTGGCAGTGCCATAAAATCTATGAGCTGTTGCAGTCACTCCATTAGTAGCAGAAGTAGTATTTCTTAATGTTACACCTTGTCGTACAACATCAAATCCTGATATAACGTTTGCAGGGTCTGTTGCATCAATAGTAAATTCAGAATTACTAATAATAAACACAACATTATCGTCTACTGTACCTTTAATTATAGTTCTATTTGTTTGTGCATTATCTCTTACTTGCCCTGTAACCATTGCAGAAACTGTATCACCTATACTTTGTGGACCGATTAGGACAAATCCACCTGAGGCATTTTGAGCATATAATTGATTATTAGTAGTATCCCACCAAAAATCACCAGTTGTTAAGCCTACTGGTTGGGTAGTGGAAACTTCTGCACCACCTGTTGTTCTAAATTTAGTTCCGTCATAAAATTTAAGTTTTTTTACAGAACTATCAAACCATATCTGTCCTGATAGTGGACTTGCAGGTTGATTTGCACTGGAAAAATTTTCCAGTAGATGCACAAAGTTTTCGTTTTGGATTTCGCCATAACCAGCATAGTTTTTACCCACTAATTTAAGTGTGGTGCTTTGGTCTATAGTGCCATCTTCAACCGAAGCTAACTGTGTGCCGTTAGTTAAATTTATTATATACGCCATTTATTAACCCCTAATCGTGTGTTACATGTATTTATACTAAATTGCCCGGAGTTAGGTCTTGCACATATCCCCAGGAACCGTTGTTAACTCTAAATAATTTTAACGTTCTAGCAACAGTAGACGTAATAGCACCAGTAACGTTGTTAAACGTTGCATCACCAATTACAGAAGTAGAGCCGTCATCATTGCCGCTACCATCTAATTTTTGTACTACTTCTAAACTTTTGTTAAAACTTGCATTCAAATTCGCGGCTTCTAGTGTTGCTTGAGCACCTACAGTAGATGTACAATGAATTCTAGCTTCTGTACCGTCTCTTTTTGAAGTTGCTGGAGCAATATCATTAATAATTGTTGCAATATTTGTATTTAAAGTGCCTCCTGTACCTAAACCAGTGATATCCAAAGATAAAGGAATAACTTCTAAGTCGATACTACTATCTACGTATGCCTTTGTAGCCACATCTGAATCTAATACAGGATCTTGTACGTTTCTAATTTTTCTTGGTGTACCTAAACTTATATCTCCTGCTAAAGTTAAAATTAAACCGTTAGTACCACTTGCTACTCCAGTGTTAATACTGATACCAGAAAAACTCATGTTACCAATATTTGCACTTGTTAAATTACCAATCGAAGTAATACCTGGTGCAGTAGTACCATCAATTATGTCAACACCGTTTGACTGAAGCTTTCCTCCGTTAGTCAAATTGATGTTTACATTAGATGTCCAAGAATTAGTTGAGTTTTTCCACAACCATTCTTTATTTCCGCCGGATGATTCTACAGTTATACCAGAATCATCCACTCCTGGATTATCTAGTAGGGTACTATCGTCACCACGTGCTAATTGAATTTGTTTATCTCTTACTCTTAAAGTTTGAACATCTAAAATAGTCTGTGTACCAGATACTGTAAAGTCACCACTTACTTTCATGTCACCAGTTACATCAAGTGTTGCACTAGGTGAAGAATTATAAATACCTACTCTGCTATTAGTTGAATCTATAGTGACNGCATCTTTTTTACCTAGACTGGTTGTCATTCTTATAATATAATTTTCGCCAGATACATTATTTTCAGATACCACGCCTAAGTTTGTCACCTTTATGACATTATTGTCTGTCAAACCTATTGTCACACCGTTATTATTTCTGACAGATAAAGAACCACTTGTTGAATCATCTGAATCACTTGCAAGAAACTGTCCAGCTGTTCTAATGACACCTGAAGAATCAACTAGAGATTGTGTTCTTGTGGCTGTTCCTGCAAAAACAAAGTCTGAATCAACAACATTAAATCCTTTTTGCACATTTCCTGTAAAGTTAGGAATCGTATCAATGTTTTGCGGTTCAAATGAAATCTTACTCCAAAGTCCTACAAGTGTTCCGCCTACCCAATATTTTATAATAGTTCTACTTGTTCCGGTAGCATCTAGTACAGTTACAACCTGTGGTCCTGAACGACCTTGGAAAGCATTATAAATAGGACCTGCTANTTCTAAATCTGTACCATCAAAAAAGTACATTTGATTTTGTTCGTTGTTAATCCATAAATCACCTGCCACCATGGTTGGTTGTGTTGGTCCAACAATTGGTCCGCCGCCTGTTGTCCAAGCTGTACCTGTGTAAACTTGAAGTCTTTGATTTGTGGTATCCCACCATATTTGTCCTGCTAGTGGCTTTGTAGGTGCAGATGGACTAGCAAAATTTTCCAACATTTTAACAAAGTTTTCATTTATTGCTTCGCCAAATCCTGAATAGTTTTTTCCTATAAGCGTGATGTCAGTAGAATTGACGTCAATTTGTCCATCAGCTAGATTTACAAGTAGTGCTCCACTTGTTTTATTAATTTGATATGCCATTAGCCACCTACCCCTGAATATATAATATATTTTACAGTTAAGAATGGATTCATGACATTATATGGTGTACCAAGTTCTGATATATCAAATGTTTCATAAGTTTCTAAACCTGTTTGTTGATTATATTGAATGTTTCTTCTATTTAAGACACCACCTGAAGAAGTTCTGGCTTGTCCTGCATTAGATCCAGTTGGTGCATCATAAGGAATAGTATCAGCATCCTGTGGCGTACCACTGTCATCTAGTATTACATAAAACTGAGCGCCTTTAGGTGATCTTAAATCATGTTCGTGTTCAGGTAAGTTTCTTACGTCAATTGCACGACTTTCTACACCCGAACCAAGTCCAACTGTGTCAGCATTTACGTCTGTAACTCTGTTAATACTTGTACCGCCCATGTTATCAGCACCAAGAGGAAATCTACCTCTAAGATCTGGTAAACCAAATTGTCCTGATGTAACTTGACTTTGATCTTTGAATTGATATTGTATTGTATTATACAACGTCAAATAGTCTGAAATTTTAACTTCTCGTCCATCACATAACAACCAACCTGCTGGTATGTTTACACCTCCAAATGGCATAATACTACCAATTGGTATCACTGGTACAGAACTTACTAAAGATTGCTGTGAAATTTTAAATACACCTGTGCTATCTCCTGACACCCTGTTGATAATAATTTCATCATCTGTATTTGGAGTAGTAACTAGTGTCTTGTTTGCAATAAAAGTATTACTAATTGCTGTTGTGAATGTTTTTGTTGTACCGCCAGTCTGTCCGTCAAATGTAATTTGATTAGAACTTACATCACCTGTCATTTCAAAAGTACTAGCACTGGTTAATTTATTTGCATTAGCGGCACCACCTGTCACTGTTCCGGTAATATTACCAACAACATTTCCTCTAAATTCTACAGCATGGACTTGTGACCATCTGTTTGTAGATGTTCCTAAAGTATAAGTTTGAGTCGCAGATGGTATTATTGTTCCTGTGGTTCCTGTTCCTGCTACATTTAAATCTGTTCCTACATATAATTTTTTTGCTATACCAACACCGCCTGATATCTTAACGCTACCAGTACCTATACTTGTGCTATCGGTTGTACCTTGAATAATTAAATTTGTACTTGCTTGTATTGAACCATTGACATCTAATGCTTCTGCCGGTGAAAGTGTATTAATACCAACTTTTTCTGTGGAGTCTATTCTTATTACATTTTTCTGTGTACCTAAATTATTGACTTTAAAATCAATAGGTGCTCCTGATGTTAAGTTTGTTACTACGCCTGATGTTCCTTGCACATCAAAAGTAATAATAGCATCTTGCCCTACTTGTATTCCTTTGTTGTTACTGATTATTATTTGATTGTCTGATGTACTAGTTACATCACTTCTTAAAAATTTTGTAGCTGACACACTAGCATTATTGACCACAAGATTTTCAGCTTTTTCACTTGTACCGTAATATTTTCCAACACCTGATCCGCCAATATTCGCTGTTGATAAATTAAGTCCTGGTTGAATAATTGTAAATCCACTAATTGTTGTTTTTGGTTGAAAACTTTTTGTGCTGTAAATTGCTACTGGGCTACCTGCAACTTCTACTTGAAGTATTGTATAATTGACTTCGTCTTTGCCTGTTACTACAACTGGTTTAGAACCAGTTAACAAACCATCACTATATTCAGGTCCTACTAGCGTCCATCCTGATCCTGTAAAAATGTATAACTGGTTATTATCTGTGTCACTCCATAAGTCACCAGTTAATGCTGAAGAGACTGTAGGTGCAGTATTACCTTTTTTCAATCCACTTGCATTTATCCAACCAGTGCCGTCATAAAGTTTTAAAGTGTTTACACCAGTTGAACTGTCATACCACAGTTGACCTTGTATTGGATTTCTCGGTGCTGATGTATTCGCAAAGTTCTCTAGTAAATTTAAAAAACTGTTTGCAATTACTGATCCATAACTTGTTGTATTTCTACCCGGAATATCTAAACTGGTAGTCTGATTGATCGTACTATCTTCTATTGATATTGTACCTTTATTAGTATCCGCGTAATTTATTGTATAAGCCATTATTCATTCAACCCTGATAAACTTTGAACTCTTACCGTGTAATCAATTTGCACTAATCTGTTCAAACTTTTTTGAACTGGATGAAAAATTACATGAGTAAGTAATCTACCTGTGCCAGATGCATCATAACTTACCAAACCCAGTTCATCAAAAACATATAAACTATCTGCATTAGTGGCATTATCTATTGCGTCTTGTCCTGTTGGTTCACCATAATCTAACAAACAAGTTACAAGTATATCTGTATAGTTTGTTCCGCTTACGTGTCTTGACTCAATTTTATTACGAGCTGGATCTGTATTGTTTACACTTCTATCATCTACAACTTTTACATAAGTTTGATTGTATAAACTTGCATTTGTTCCTGTAGAATTTGGTGTTAAGTATGTTATTATACCTGTGGGGTCAATACTTGTACCACCGTTACCAAATGCCATTTGATATATAAATCCAGAGCCTGCATTAGCTAAACTTTCTGCTAACGAAATACTCATGTTTTCATAGTGTATAGCATTCCTTTTATCAACAAGGATTTCGCCTGATTCAGGATTGTGTATTTTAATATGTCCTTGGAGTAATACTCCGTTATTTTCTTTTATTTGATCAATCATATTGTTTTCCTACAACTGTATTTATTTTGGTAGCTCCACCTTTTCTGCCTTAAAGAAACGTGCTACCGTACTTTCCGAATCATTAAGTGAAATTCCAGGGTCTGTCCAGCGTTTTCCTTGTCTTCTAATGACCTGGATCTTGACATTATTTGCTGGTATGTTAGTTAATGTCAATACGTTACTGGATCCTGTAACCGAAAATTCAGCTGGTGATGTCACATCAGCTTCTGGTGAATCTTGATCTATAGTGGCATCAAATACACTAATAGCATTTTTTCTTAGACGTGTGCCTGCTACAAACACTTCAAATTCATTTACTGAAGACGGTGTAAATCCAAGTATGAATGTGCTTGTAGAACCATCACCAGTAAAGTTTTCAGTCACTGTGCTATCAGAATATGGAGCAGTTTGCTGAAGATTTGCATTATACACGTCGCTTCCTGTTTCATGTACTTCAGGGGCTCCTGTTCCTAATGTTGCCCTTTGTATTTGTCTTAATATATTTCCAGTCTTGACAAGATATTCAATTCTTTCACCATTTATAAAAATAATTCCAGGAATACTACTACTTTTGTCTGGTTTCGGTAATGCTGATGCATCGTCTAAGTGTATTTCTTTGTCTCTTACTAACAAATTCTTGGTTAATTTGACAGGTGCTACATCGCCTAATCTTTTGTAAATATTTCTGTTTAATATATCTTTAAACTGACTAAATCCAAACTTAGGTTGCTGTGGTCCATCACTACTAAATTGTATAAGTTCTACTACATCATTATCTGCAAAAGAGCCATTGTATTTTACAAATAGTTGATCATCTGTTAGTTTGTAATCCACACTAGGAGTTTTTAATATACCATTTACAGTTAGCCAAACAAACTGAGCATCAATGGCTTTATTTCTTAATTTTATTAAACCTGCTCTTAGATGATTATATTCGATATGATCTGTAGATCCAACAGTAAGTGTTGATCTAGACACTACATCATAATTTAATCTTTCAAAGTCTTGTATGTCATGTTTATTAAAAGTGTAAACTGTTAAAACTTCTCCTTCAGTAGGTGCAGTATTAAGTTGTAATTGTGCTCCGCTATCTACCCATTGATTTTGATTATTAATAACTTGGATACTTCCAAATGCGTAATCTCCATCTGTTCTCATGTAAACTTCTAATGTATCACCATCTGTACCTACACCCGGTTCTAATATGACAGAACTGTTAGCAGGCCTAATATTGTATTCCGTTGCAATTTTAAGTTCAACACCGTTAAGCAATACCAATACATCAGTATTATCAAAGCTACCAATTGGTCTTTGCCATACTTCTAAGAAGTATTGTGATACACCTGCTTTGACTGTAAACTGTTGATTGTATCCAGGATTTAAAATTTTGTTTCCTAATTTTACAATTACATTATGACTGTTAGGTTTTGCACTATAAGGTGTTTTTGCTAACGTAAACACTTTGGTTGATCCATCACCAGTAAACACATTTGTTTCAATTTTACTAAAATTATCTACTGCACCATACACAGCAAAATTAATAATGCTGTTGTCTGGTGGAGCACTACCAAATGATAAAACTGCTTTTGCGTCTTCGTTTGTACTATCTGTACTAGGAATCAATACAGACTCTACAGCAACTCCATTTACAGTTGCATAATAATCTAACTTATCAGTAAAACTTGCTTTAGTAACAAATTGTGTAGAGCATCCATCACCGATAAATTCATCTGCTTCAATAACATTTTCTCCATTTCCGCTAATAGACAAAATATTTACAGAAGCATTTGCACTTGGAGGTGTGTTCATAAAAACTTTTTTAAGTCTATAATCAACTGTGTACAAATTTTGATCTTGTATAACTTCGTTGATTCTTACAAAAAGTCCATCTTTGTTTTGCGGTTGTACACCAAAATTAAATTCTACCTCTGTTCCATTTGCATTATAAGAATTACTCGATAGCACACTTCCTCCACCCTTAGGTCTATGGAATACTTTAATGTTTACACTATCTTGCACTTGCCCAGGAACTTGTTCCTCTGGGCCTTTGCTTGTAGTAGGTGTAACAAATCCATCACCGTCTACTACTATCTCTTCTGGATTGATACCTTTAGCTGTACTGAACTGTAAATCTCCACCACTTAAAAGTGTATCATATGATCTAGGATCTGGCAAGAATGATCCATCTGATGTAGTTTTCCTGACTACTACAATGTCATTTATTCCAAAACTTGCCACTGATTTTTCTATAGTAATCGTTGTTGTTGTACCATCTCCTGTAATACTTTGCATTACTGCATTGTCATTAGTTTGACTAGGAGTACCAAAATTAGGATCATCTATTCTTACACCATTTTTGTATATATTGTAAACAACACCATTTACAAGAGGCTTACTTAAAGTGAATACCTCTGTACTCCCATCTAATTGAAAGATTTCATCATCAAATGTTGTATCAAATGTATCATAAGTTCCTGTAAACCAATTGTCGGAATCCCAACCTGTACCTGAACCAAAACTATAACTGCTTACTTCAACTCCTCCGTAATCTACTCCTTCCATTACTTGTCCTAATTCTTTACCGAACATTCCTGTTGCTGGATTGTAGTAAAGATTAATTCTATCCTGAGCTTGTAATAAGTCTGGTGCTTTATCATATTTGATAACAATATTAGAACTTAAACTTTGTGGAGAAGTAAAGAAGATCCTTCCATAATATCTAGTGTATCCTTTTGAAGTATCTTTAATATTTGTAAATGTATATTCACTACGCAGAGATTCTAGGCCATCAACTGTAACTGAAATTTTTCTAGATACAAGATCCATTGGCCATTTAACATCGAAAATTTGTTGATCAAGTGAACTTGTAAATGTTTGTGTTTCACTTAATGCATTAAACAGGTATACGCCTGTTGTTCTATCAAATTTACAAGTAAGGTGAACAGCTCTTGCTTTTCCTTTACCTAGCACAGGACTTAACCTTGCTACAGAAGAACCTTCGGCTTGTGAACCTTGAATTGTAATTGTAGGTTGTGATAGATATCCGCTACCTGTGTTTAACATTTCAACAGCAGTAAGTTTTCCGTCAGTCCCTATATATGCTTTTGCTTTTGCTCCCGATCCGCCTCCGCCTGTAATTTCAATAGAAGGCGGTGCATCATATCCTGTGCCTGTATCTGCAATAGCTAATGCAGTTAACTCAAAACCTACATTGTCTGCCCAATGTTTGCTAGGATAATTTGTTATATCTGACGTACCAGATACAAGTTCATTATCTACAATTTGCACACTCTGGGGTATAATTTTTCCTGCATCTGAATTGTATACTGGCGGAAGATCAAAATCTGTAACACTAGTAGATGAAGGATCTATTTTTTCATATGCACTTAAATATTCTCTAATTTTAGTTCTATATGGCTTGACCTCTTGTACATAAGACTCGTAACTTGACAGATTATCATTTTGAAAATTAACTTTTTGAGATAATTCGCCTATGTTGTGCTTTGCTTTTACAAAGCTGGTTTTGAATGCCCAATCAACTGTTGGTTGTTCACTAAACACGTATCTCAAACTAGCAAAAAATAAATTATTCCAATGAATTCCTAAATCGTCCGTAAATATATTGTTTTTAATAACGCTTAATATTCTTCTAAACTCTTCAACAGGCTCTGTATCGTAAAAAATCTTATCAAAACTTGCACCATCATACGCAATATTTTCATTGCTGACATCATACAAAGAATTTAAAAATTCAATAGTACCGTTTTGTCTACCTATTGTGTCATAGTTTACTGTATAATCTGTATCAGAGGTATTTCCTATTTTTTGTAAAAGTAACCAACCGCCTGAACCTACATTTTTAATCTTTACAACATTCCCTATTTCATCTTCAAGTCCACTTAATTGATAACTTCCATCAACAGTAAAATCTATTTGTGTAAATTGATTGTAACCTGACTTATACCAATCTATATATTTCCAATATAAATTAACGTCATAGCTTTGCGTTTTACTTCTTTGCCATTCAGTGCCTGTCCAGGCAAACACTGACCATAAGCCTCCGACTGTTTCGTCATTTTTTACTAATACTGAAAATTTTCTGACACTTATTGTTGGAGCAACATAGTTTTGTCCGGCTTTATCAATTGATACTGCCGATATTCCGCCATCTGTGTTTAAAGTAAAAGATAATACACAACCGGTTCCCTGTGTATCACTTATTGTATAAGAAGGAGGATTTATATATCCAGCACCAGGATCAGTAATTAAAACATTAACAACATTGCCGTTTTCTATTTCTAAAATTAACGATGCTTGTTTTGTTTTAGCTACACTAACAAATGACAATTCAGCNTAAGAATCACTTGTAGTATCATAAGTTCCTCCAGCAATTCCTGGTTGTGGATCAATTGCTGTTAATCCTGTAAGATCTTTGTCATCAACAATTAGTGTTTGTCTAAGAACTTTGTTGGTTCTTTCTATAAATTCTTTCCTAGCTTCAGTTTTATTTACGAACCAACTTTGTCTCGGTTCGTTTAAATTTCCGTATCTTGATCTTAAAGGTAAATTTATATCAGGCACAGGTCTATCCTGTGTATCAAAACCAACTAAACTATCAAACCATTTTTGCTCTATATCTGCTGTTGGCACACTTGTTTGCAATCCGTCAGTAAGTAGTTGATATTCGTTATGTGTTTTTTGTTGTTGATTTTCTATTGTCCACCAATTGAAACTTATTCCAATATCTTTATCTCTAATTAATGATTCACAGTTGTAAATAGAAAATCTATTATCTCCAAGAATTGCTACAAATTTATGTCCAATTCCGCTTGGATCAGAAATATATCTACCTACATCAAATGCAGTAGTAACTCTGTTGGGATCTTCTGGTAAAGTTCTTTTATCCTTGACCCAATAATAATAGTAATTTTGAAAGGTTTGTGTAGCTGTATCATATCTTCGTCTTACTGAATATGCAGTATCACCGTACTTAGAAGTTCCGCTTATACCACTTGTTAAACCTGATTCAGTTCCTGTCTGTGCGTCCCACTCGCTTGGTAATAGCGTAGTTTCTACCCATTCATAAACATCTACAGTAGTGCCTGTAAATAGTTTATTGAAATTTTGTGTAGATTCAGTAATATCTCCTTGATGATGATTAATAAATCTTGCACTACCTATATCCCACCAAAGTTTTCCTATCCACTGTTCTGCTGTATAATCTAAAGTATTAGCCGATATACCTGTGGCTGTACTAACTGAATATTTCGCTGGATCATATGATACTTTAAAACTTAATTCTTGTTCTGCCGGTCCTGCAATTTTTCCTTGTAAAGGATCTACATAATCCAAATATGAAATTAGACTATTATCTGTTTTATCAAATAGATATACACCTTTAAACTTACTTGTATCTGCAGGAATCACAGGTACTCTATGTCTGGACCAGGTTGTTGTTCCCTCTGGCTTTCTGTATTCTGCTACAACGCCTTTATCTAATGTGTTATTAGTTGTTACAATTTGCTTGGGTAATCCAAGATATACATGGTTATTAGATACTAACATTACACTTCCAAAGTCTTGTGTGTCTTTATCGTAAGCAAAGTCTTGTCCATACAGTAATGTATCGTTGACAGTTTCATAAATGCTAACAAGACCGCTTTCGTTGTCAAACACAGCAAATTGTGTATTTGATGCATCAAACACGGTTGAGGAAGAATCAAAAGTTGTCGCAGTTTTTAAATCGCCGCCTTTAGAAGATACTGCTAATGTAGAACCATCAAAATCTAATTTGGATCCAAATCTTGTATTAGGAGTATCATCAATCGGTCTAAGCGTTTGCTTGTATTGGTATTGTGATCCGTTTTGTATATAAATGTAAACACAACCACCTGCAATTATTTTATCACTGTTAGTAGGCGCCCCTACTGCAATTTTTTTACCGTCATTTGAAATTGCGATGGAAGAAGCATATTCTTCAGTTAAATTGAAAGCTTCTAGTAATTGACTGTATTCATAATGATTTCCATTTTTTCTGTATACAACAATTTTTCTATTTGGAATAGAACTGTCAGATGCATTCAGATATCTTGCACTTGCTATCATTACAGAACCGTCTTTACTTAAATCAAAACTTTCTCCAAATTCTTCTAAAAAGTTTTGTTCTAACACACTATCTTTCAAAGCAAAATTTGTATCATTAGGAACATATCCTAATAAATCTAAACCTTCTGTTTTAGTTGTCCATTGACTTGCTAAGAAAACATTTGGTGTTAAATTAGTATTTGCCTCATATATTGTGTCTCCGACTCTTACTAAATCTCCAGTGAAGTAAGTAGCTGTATTTTGAAAGAAACCTCTGTATTTGTTTTCAATGCCTAAAGCCCAATCATCAGTTGCATTTTTATCAAATATATAAATCCTACCTTCATTTGCTTCTGTACTGTTTCCTTTAGCATGAACAAATAATTTGTATGTGTCTGCATCTATTTGTCTAAATTTTAACTGATGTCCTAATCTTCTTCCTGTTGCAGAATTAGGAACAGTATAATAATTATATAGGTTAAACTGTGATCCTGCCTTCTCGTAAATTGCTATTGCACCTTCATTTTCAACATTAGATATTGTGCCAGAAAGATCAAGTGGCACATTGTAAACTCTTATCCAATCAAGGTTNAAAGGACCTGGAGGATTACTTGTATCCAGTACACCTTCTAATGTATTTTGCGTGTATATCCAATATTCTAAATCCTGTAGATAGTTATTTCCACTAGGTATAGGTATATTGGTCCCTTTATTGATAACAAGTAATGGTCCTGATATACTATCTTCATGATGTGTATTGTTTATAGGACCCACTGTTCTTACAGTAGAATCGTTTTCTACAAAAGTAACATTACTATCCTCATTAAAGTCACCTCCCTTAGACCATACACCGCTTTTATTTTTAATATAAAATCTTGCTGTTGCAAAACCTCTTTGTATGTAGGCTACTGTAGCTGTAGAACCGGTTGTTGTATCTGTAATTGTTTGTCCTATAGTTGGTAAAAAAGGATTTCCTTGTAAATCAAAATTAGTAAGTCTTGCTTCAACCCACCCGTTCCATTTATCTTCAATAGTAAATTCAGTAGTATTGAGGTAGGTAAAATCTAAACCGATTGCATTAGAAGGATCCTGCCTGTTTCCGTTGACATATAAATCATTTAACCAGAATCTTATTTTATCTCCAGTTTGTAAACTATTACCATGCACTAATGGAGTTCTCACTATCCACCTAGAATCTAAAATGTTTATTTCTGTAGCACCTTGCGTATGACTTAAAACTCCAAAGTATGAAGCTCTAGTTGGGTTAGCTATAATATCTTCATTAATTTTTGTATCTAGAATATTTGAGAATATTGGACTTGGGCTAGAATCGCCTTGAAGATTTATATTTTGTATTACAAGATTAGCATTGGTCTCAAAAATATTATTTGTGTTAAAATTACTACCTACGTTAATATACCACCATCCAGCATGATAATTATCTGTTATATTTTGTTCCTTTGTATAATCTCCAATAGTTATTCCTGCTTTAGATATAGTGCCTGTGGCCGCAAGTGATCCGTTAATATTATTTAGGTACAGTTGAAGATTGTTATCATTATCAATAAATCTGTGCTGTACTGTTGCTCTAGCTGTATCGGTTGTAACTTCATCACCTACTTCGGGTGTAGCTAATGCACTTATTATTTTAATTACTACATCTACTTTTCCTACAATAGTGTGCTGTCCATTTAAAAATGTTTCTGTTAGAACATTGTCATTACTAAATGGTTGTAAACCTGTTTGGTAAGTAGTCGTATATTTGTTCCATTTGAGTGTTAGTATATCGCCAGGCTTTGTACCTTCGTATTGTTCTTTTTCAGCTCTAATTAAAATATGATCTGTAGAAGCTGTTGGTAGTGAAGGATTACCACGCATCATGTATACTATATTAGGATATTCGTTGTTATTTAAATCGTAATCATCACCTTTACTTTGTTGATTAGATGCATGACTTGGAAACTGTTGTATAGCATCTGCTAATACCTCACGCTTTGCCTTCCATAACTGTTCACTATATAAAACAATATCGTTTGCTTGATATGTAGATGATGCTCTGTAATCTCCTTTTAATCTAGATTTTACGTTTGATGCATTAGGAGATCCTATAGCAAGATACTTTCCGTCTGGACTGATTACTGCACTGGTACCAAATCCTCCATTTGAATCATAAATGCCTATCAGTTCATCTATTTGTTGAAGCTGTCCAAATTCTGCGTTATCGCTAGGCCTTGTAAATACGTAGACCGTTCCGTTTAGATCTTTTGGAGCAGTTACAGTCATAAAATTATTATTAGCAGTTACGCTTATATCTGCACCAAAGTCTTTATCTGTGCTATCAAGTATACCAGCAGTTTTGTTTACTATAGCAGGTTTCAATTCAAATACTTGCTGACTTTTTAAAACTATCCATTTGCCTGTATCATCGTCGTCTACCCAAATAGTATCGCTTTGTGAATTTGTTCCCGAAGTTGTAAATTGTAATTGTCTATCATCTGATTGTATATTTGTATTTGCATCGGATAAATTTGCAACTCTAACTTTTTTAAATTTTGTTATAAAACCACTTCCAGCTACATAACTATCTTCTGTGGCTGGTACATCAGTTACCGAATCCAAGGAAATAACATTTAAATCAACTTTGTTAACTGTATAAAAACCATTAGTGCCTGTAGCAACATCATTTATACCAATTACATCTCCTTTTTCGAATTCAAAATACTTGTCTAATGTAATTGTAAACACATTGGCAGAAGAAGCTGTGACACTCTGCACTTTTAAATTTGTTGACTGATACTTGTATACTCCCCACGTTTGTTGTGATTTATCTTTTGCTGTCCAAATATATGATCCTTCTTGTAACACACTTATGTCTTGATCTATTAAAAGATTGTAATTAAGTATGCTAGTATATACATCTGTTGGATTTACATATCCTGATGAAGGCACAAAAAAATTATCATCGTTGTAATATTTTGTAGGAAAAGGCTTATGATCATAATCTCTTGACTTGACATACACATTGTTTCTATCCAGTTTTATAATCAAAGAAGTATCTTGCGGATCGACACTATCTACAAGCTCAACCTGTTGGGGATCTAATCTATATTTTGATTCATCTAATAAAACTTCAAATACATCGTCACCTTCTGTTGCTCCGTAGCGGCCGGCTCTAATTGCCCATTCTTCATAAAATTCTAAACTATCTTTATTGGCACTTCCTAATTTATCAAATAATTTATTTAAAACATTTTTTGTACCCTTGTCTTGAATCATTCCTTGAAAAAACTTATATTGACTTACTTCATCAGGAATGATATTTTCTAGATATTTTCTTTTCTGATATGATATAAGATGTTGTGCTAATTTTTGTTGCTCGGTATCAAAGTTATCACTATCTAGATCATAGAAATCTCCAAACTGTTTTGCTTTGTAATCAAAGTTTGGTAAAAGTTGTTGTTCTGGTTTATCAATCAAAATGACATATTGACTATCATCAAATTTATTTGATCCTGTAACATTATTTTTTGCAACATAATAATATTGCTTATACTTTACTAGGTCACCTATTTTATAATCTTGCCACTTTGTCCATTCATTTATAACTGAGTCTTGAAAAATAAATCCAGGAACATTTAAAGAACCATTCCACTCGCTCGATTTGTACCCTTTGACTTTAATTCTTTCTTGTCTATATCCTTGAGCTCTATTATAAATTTTATCACTGAAAACAGTTTGGTTATCAATAATTATTGCATGTTCTGTTTGTGCAATAGGAAGTTTTAGTTGATAAATTCCTTCTTGAGTGTTTTTGACACGTAAACCAAATTTATTTGTATTATCTCTTTCTGTAGTAGCAAAATCTGCCAACAATCTTTTACCATCTGCTCTCAACAAACTGTAATCATAAAAATTATCATATATGTCATCTACTACAGCATATTTTCGTTCAAATTCTATTTCTCTTGCACTAGGACTCAAAGTTAAAACAGTTCCGGCATCCCAAGCCTGCGTTGACCAAAACATGAATTCCTTTGCAGATAATTGCCAATTTTCTATTTCTTTTAAAGTTTCGTTATAACTTTCAAAACTAAAACCAACAGTTTCGAGATATTTTGAATATGATAATAAAAAGTCCACAACGTCTTGTATTTCGTTATATACTATTCCGTAATTTACTGTTGATGCTACAGTTTCAAAAGTTTTTGGAAATGTAGCTGTTGCTCCACCCACGATAGGTAGTTTATCCATCTGTTGGAAATTACTGGCTAAAAAGTTTCCTGTATGGGTAATCTTTACTCTATAGAAAACATTATTAAATTGTACGATTTCACCTGGCTCGTATGTTTGTGATGGATCAAAAGTGACAAAATCTTCACTGATTCCGCCTACGTTGATGACAGGATCTGTTGCTTTCTTGACTGATGCAAAAATTTTAAATTTAGGATTTGTTCTATCATATCCTGAAATTTTAAATCCTTCTGGTAGTTTTTCAATAATTACACCACTGTAAGTATAGACATTTATTGGGACACTTTTTGTCAATACAATTTTGTAGTTTTCTTCTGGAACAAAAATGTTTCCTTCATTAGTCGGTGTTCTACTATCTAAAATAAGTTTGAATTTACTTTTCTGTGTAAAACCACCTATTTTACTTCCTAATTTATTTTCTAAAGATTTTAATTTGTCTTGATATTCAGTAAATATCAAAGTTTCATTAGATGCAAGATATCCTTGCATGTAGTTTATCAAACCTGCTGTGTTAATTCTGGTTGCATCTGCTGAACTATTAGGAAATTTTAATTCACTTAACTGAATACGTTTTGATGTATCTACATAAACTAATTGGTCAGCGGCATTACGTTTGATTCTGCTTCTATCAAATGCCAAACCCAAAAATTGTGCAGGCTCACTCAACGCCCATGCTTTAATTAAAGCGAAAGGATAATGAGAACTACGTCTCCAGGCTGTCTCTACAGGTCCTTCGTCTCCAAACACAAAATCGTTTGAATATTCACTATCAGGAGAATAAAGTGCATAACCAGTATTGTTAGGACTTATCAAATTTCCTTGTGCGTCTACTGGAATATATTTGTAAATATCTAAATTCTTAAATTTATTTCTATACACTACTTTGACATTAGGCTCTCTCACTATCCCTTTACTCATATCGTCCCAAAGTAGTAAATTATCTTTTGTGTATGGAGCAGTACCATAGACAGTATCAAACCAGGTAGGTTTTATTTTTATTCCAAGTATTTCCCAGGGATGTGTGTGAGGTCTATCAGTGTTATATAAATCCTTATAGATTGCTCTCCAAAATCCAGGTAACCTATTATTGTAAGGATCAGCCGCAAAAGAATAATTGTAGCTGAAACCGTTGCCTCTAGAATATACATTGTTTGTTGTATAACTAGGATTTCCTACTGTTTGTGCCCAGTCATTAAATTCTGGTTGTATCAATGAAGCAATATGATTTCTATTAAAACCTGTTGTTCGTGCATTACTGTCTACAAAGTCAACTATATCAACAATATTTTCATCATACTCTAACTTTAAATTGTTGTAAATTCTTAATTCTAAATCTAACAAAAGTTTATCTCTAAAGTCGCCAAAACATCTCCATAAAGAGCCGTCGTGTCCTTGTAGAACTGGTCTTGAAGAAGGCCATTCTACAAAATCATTTGTATCATATGTTGCATGACTCATGGATGAATTTGGCATGAAGAAAATTCTGTTATCACCATCAAACTTGTGGGTATGAGCAACTCCGCTACCTCCTGATGTTTTATCATATGCTTGAGCAGATGCTTCGTCAGTAAACAATGGATAGAACCAACCTAGCTTGTCTTTATATCCTTTTGTTGTTGTAGAATCAATACCATAAATTTTATAAGGTCCTGTTGAATCAGGAACAGCATTTACGTAGGTATCATCTAAAAATATTTGTGGTTGGTACTTAGGATATAAACCTAATTTCGTTGGAGTAGGAGGAACCCAACAACCATCAGTAGTTTCATATTCATAAACTTTTAATATTTGTCCTGTAGTAACTGGTTTTGTGATGGTAACAAATCCATCTGTGCTAATCGTATATTCTTTATCTTTAATTAATTGTTTCTCATCAAGATATACAAGGACAGCATTTTCATTTAAAGATGTAAAGCTGACAGGCCTAGTCAAAGAAAAAATAGTTTGAGATGAATCTTCTATTTCATAATTTAATAATGTATCACCGCCGAATGGCACCATGTCACTAAAATAAAAAGGATCTTGATTTGTTTTGGTTTTGTTTAATTCTAATAATATTTTATCCACATGTTGTTTGTCTTCCGCTTCAAATCCTAAATCATTTGCTATCCTTAAAAATTCTCTTTTAAATTTTATGTACTCTCTACCAGAATATCTAATTGCTTCTATTAAATCATAATCTTTATCTGTAAAATTAAACAATGGAAGATTGATAGGTCCTGAGTGTTGGACAAATTTTAAACCATATTTAGATACAAGTCCAAGATCACCTAAATTACTTACGCCGGGAAATTGTCCACTAAATCCTGGTGCATTATCAATTATACTGTCCACATGATCTAAAACTTCTCCTAAAGTAAAGTCTGTAATATTTTCATTCATAGGATTTTTTTCAAAGTTAATTGGAAACTTGTAAAATCCTAAAGCATTTTTAGGTGTAGCACTTGTTGTTTCAATAATAACTTTTTGATTTGCAACTAGATCGGTATAAAATCTTATATAAGCGTAATTATTAATACGATCAATTTCATAGTCAACATTTTCCTGCTTCCTTTTATTATCTACATATACTTTTGCTTTTAAATCATTTAGATTGCCACTGTTAATATAAACATCTATGATAAAATTATTTGTCCTTGGTCCACTAGTAATCTGTTGCACTACAGGTTGATGTGATTTTTCAGGAGCTTTAGTCCAACCAGCAACACTAGAAAACGTAGTTCTTCCAGAATATTTTCTTAATAAAGATGTATCTGTTCTTACTGTAATAACATCAGTCAAGACATCATATTGATATGTATCTGTCAATAGATCAAAGTTAAAAGTAATATCACCACTGTTTTCTATAGTTCTATAAGATAATGCAAAACCTAGTTCTTTATCATTTGTTCCTGTACCTACTTTATATGAAAATACTTTCGTACCTATAAATGTACTTCCTGATAAAGAATTTAAAGAAGTGCCTGCATCATTAAATAAATCAAACAAAGGAGGCTGGTTGGTTGATATTTTATCCTGGCCTTGTTTCCAAGCTGTGCCTGTGTAATAAAACATTTTACCTTTGTAATTTGTTCCTGCGTTTACAAGGACAGTCTCATTTGTTTGTGGTACGGTATCTGTAGTTTCTTTGAGTGCAATTTGTGTTTTGCCATTTTGACTTATAAAAGTTACTTCATAAATTTTACCAGCAACTAAGGTGTCAGGGTCTGCTGTAAATAAAACTCTCATTCCAGATACTAATTCAGTGCCGTCTACAAAATATCCTTCTTGACCTTCAATGTCTGAAAACACATCAGTCGTAACTATGTCAACTAAATCTACATTAGCTTTTGCTTCAGTTCCAAAATTATAAAGTTTCAATCCTGCTTCGAATTCTATAATTGGTCTCGTTGCTCTAAATCTTTGATCTATACTAACGGTTGTGTTATTAATTTTTGCAGTTGTTTCTATTACTTTCTTGTTTGTCCATAAATTGTAGCGAGACCATTGGTTTCTATCTTTTGAAGCTTTATTAATAACAATATAGTCTTTTTTGTTAGCATAAGATATAGCATCATCGAACGGTAAGGCATCAAATGCATTTCCATCAAATTGAGTTGTAACATCTTCAAGATAACTTGCACTTATTCCAATATCATCTTCTGAAATAAGTTTTATTTCATCTCCTACGCCTTCGACATACCACTGTCCTGTAGAATATTTTGTAGGTGTAATAGTTCCATAAAATTCTACTTTCATACCATTGGCTAGTTCATAGCCATTTTGCATTGTATAATTTTTTCTGCCCAGGATATCTTCTTCTACATTAAGGTATGTATTATCAATAATATTTTTTATAATAATAAGTCCTGAGCCTTCTATATCATTATCATTTACATAATATAAAGTATCAGGTGCTTCTAAATCTATTTCCCAAGTAACTGTGCCGTTTTCAACTTTTTGCTCACTAACGCCTGTTGTGTACAAATTACTATCATCCTCATTACTGTTAGATGTTCTAATAGTAAAAGGCATATTCACAGCATCTATATCAAAAGTATAAGTTTGTCCTTTATACAAAGTAAGTGTTGGATTAGTTACTGGATTTTCTTCTGTAAAAATGTAAGCATCATTATCCGTGTTATCTTGTCTACGTACTTTGAATGTGCTTTTAATTTCTCGTGAAGTTCCGTACACTGGAATAGTGTCAGGACCCATTGGAAGCCAGTAGTACTCTCTAAAATTTACAAATTTGTCCCAATTTATGTGAGGATCCCATGCATAATATTCTTGTCTACTTAATTTGCTTAGATCAGATACGTCGCCGCCTCTAATCCTAATACTATTGTAATAATCTCTGTAATCCTTGTAAAGGGTAGTATTGCCTACATTATCTGTTACTGTGGCAACAGGTTCTAATTGATAGCTTTCTCTATCTGTACTAATATCACTTAGATAGTTATCAGTGGCTTTCCAAGCCTTTGCATCTCTACGCCCAATAAAGCCATCAACCTTTTCTACAACACCAGGTTGCATTAATTGATCAAGAGTGCTACTTAAAAACTTTTTATTTGCTGTTGTTCTAAAATAACGAGGAAGTAAATCAGATGATCTACGTTTGCCTTCATCTTTACCGTTTATTGGAATTGGATTTTCTTCTTGTGCCATTAGTATCCATAGCCTCCGCCGCCTCCGCCGCCGGAACTGCCTCCTCCACCGCTAGATCCACCGCCACCTGACGATCCACCGCCACCTGACGATCCACCTCCGCTTGATGATTCTGAAGTACTACTTGTGCCACTTGTGGAACTAGTTGAAGCTGTACTTGTTGTTGTAGCAGTTGAAGAAACAGTCAACGCCTGACTTTGTATTCCTGTATTCTGTTGAGATGATGTTGTAATTACAGTACCTGACGCTTGTATTCTTGAAGCAGTTACAGAGTCTATAACTTCGACATCAGTAACTGTTGCATCACTTACAAAAATTTCGTCATTCTCACTTTTAATTTCATATAAACTACCGAAACTCAAGGTACCTTGTTTTGGAACAATTAAAAAGTTTACAACATCTGGTGCAAGTGAATTCATTACGTAAGTAGCTAATTCGGTAAAATGAAATGTTTCTCCAAAGTCCCAATTTTGTAATGAAAAGTATCTGTTAATAGATTCTACTATCCTTACTTTTATATCGTTATCATTTACAACATTTTCTGTGTTTTTGACAATTTTGAATGTTGCTTGTAAATTTTCTTCGGCATGCGAACCAAAAAGTACTTTGTATTTTACAGGATGATAAATTACTTCGTCACTTATTGCTTTGACATTATTGATATTTTGCCCATATTGTTGAAAAAGATTGTCAACGCTTGGTGGTAAAGGTTTTGCAGTTATGCTACCAGCAAGATATTTTCTAAATTCTAAATCATAACTTTGAGTAAGCATGTATACATCAATAATATTACTAGCACTAGGATCTATTCTATTAGATTCGTCTGCACTATGCACATATTGAAATTTTAAATTATCTCTTCCTATAAATGCTTGGTAGTCACTTGATAAACTTAAATTTCCTCCAGTTAAAACTTTAAAGTTATCTTGGTCTACAATATAAAATATAGTAGGATCAGTTGTGTACTGACTGTAAGCACCTATATCTGTTTCAGTAGCTTTTACAATAATTGAAGACCCTGTTGATAGATAATTGTATTTGCTAAATCCTTGATCAGTAAGTTCTTTCTTTAGGAAAATGTATTTACTGCTTGTGTTTACTGTTGGTGCTACTACATTATCAAAAATATCAGGATCATCTACCGAACCATCATCGTTTAAATCAAAGAAACTTACTTCTACTTTTTTGCTGTTTACATAACCATCTGCATTTCTGTAATCTTTTACAATTTCCCAATTGATATCATTATTGAAATTTGTAAGTGCATCCGGTTGTGTATTAAAATTCATTATTGCAATTTTATCTTTTACTAACTGTCCTGTTGAAGAATCATAAATTTTGTTTTGATTATCGAAGTAAAAAGATAATTCTTTATCACTTTCAAATATATAACGCAATCCTCTATTTGTAATTGTATATTTCTCACCATTGGTTTGAAATAACAGTATCCAACTAGCGTCTAGTTTATTATTTGTTACATCTCCAGTTTTACCATTGCTAAATGCATCATTTACATTTAAGTTTTCATTTATAATTACACGCCAAATTCTGTTTACTTGATCATAGCGTAAACCAAATGTTTTATACGCAAAAACTTGATCAATAATTTGTGATCTTACATCTGCGGCAATATCTTTTACTAATTTTGGTTTAACTTCTTCTAGTACACTATCCTTGGGTAATATTTGATTGAATACTATAGGACCAACTCCTGTTGTAGAATTTTCTGTTGTTCCTGCTCCGTCAACACTTACAACTTTTACCCATTTATATGAACTAGCTCCTTTGGCAGAAACATCTGATGTCAATTCGCCTTCACCTATAAAATAAAATCCAGCAGGTGGTTTAAATTTTAGTAATGCTCCTGCTTCTACATATTTTAATGAACCTCCTGTAAATGCACCTACTTGAAACGGAACGTTACTAGCATTATTTAGATAACCAGTTGATATGTTTGTTCCTTTTGTTGATTGTACCCAAGTTGCATTTAAATCATTAACGATAATTTTAGCATAATTACTAAAATAAAAATTGCTTATTGCACGACTTTGTATAGTAGGTAATATATTATTTTCTATCTGTCCTTCAATATCTGTTTGTGTTGCAAAAGTAAAATTGCTTTTGGCTTCATAAGATTCTCTGTAAAGTATACCATCCGAACCGTATAAATTAGTACTGGAATATTTTCCAGTAACATCTTTTAAATCAAAATATCTACTAATACCACTTGCACTTCTATTTGTTGCTTTTACTTTTATAATTTCTTGATTTGATGTCAAAGGATAGACGTTGTAGTCTTCTCCGGTCACCATTCTATTTTGTGTGTAATATGTTTGTGGTGCATAACTTCTAATACTTGCACTTGTTTCAGATACACTTGAATTAGTAATCGTGTCTTTAAGTTCTACAGATATTGTCATAGTTTCTATTTTGCCTTGTCTACTTAAATAATCAAAACTAAACTGTATATCTGTTAGTTCCTGCGGATTTATTCGCATGGTTCTATTTGCACTTGTTCTATAAAAAGCTCTAAAATTACCACTTGGTAAATTTCCAAACGTACCGTCGGCAAAGATTAGTGTAATTTCATCATTACCTCTTGTCTGTACTGTATAAAAGTCCCTAACTCCTTTTGTTAGGGCATTGTAGATAGCATTGTTGCCTTCTGTTGCTGGAACCTTTGTCCATAATTTTTCTACATTGCCGGTGGTGTCTAATTTAAACAGCCATACGTCAGAGTCATTAATATTTTCAGCTTCTATGTTAATTCGTTGATTAGCTTGTGGGCTTGTTACATTAAAGTCTCCGGTTGTTAAATTACCTTGCCTAAAGTGTAGAAAATATCCTGTGTTAGAACTGCCATTTCCTCTACCATCTTCTCTATAAACCATTTGCAAGTTATTTCCTGGTAGAGGCATTTCTTCTTCTAGTGTTGAATTATCTAAATTAATGTCTGTTGACACCATTTCAAATATTGTTGATATTCCATTTACGCCTTTTGTGAATGTATACACAGGAACATCTGTGTTGCTTGTTTGAAATCTATATGTCTGTGTTAGAACACTATTAATAGAAGCAGATTTGCCTGGTCTTCCTATGGTATTATTTTCTGGAAGGGCGGCATTCAAAACCCTTTTGAATTGTTCAGCCCAATTTGTATTACTTGGATCATTCCATGAAATAATTTGTTCAGCTAAATTTGTTCCATTGCTATCCACAATTGATTCTGTTGTTGATACTGATTCAAATTTCAGTAAACCATTAGCGGCTTGGTTACGTTTAGGATTGTAAGATAATAATCTTGCTAGACGCAATACAGATTCACGTCTTTCTGCTAATTCTAAATAGTTTTCTCTAGCATTTAAATCTACCCTGTAGGCAATATTTTGTCCTAAAAATGCAATTAAGTCTATGAGAGCAAGATATTCTGATGTTTCAATATAATCGTTAAAATCTTCTGGGTAATTATTACGCAGATAATTGATCATTGCTCTACGAAGAGTATCAAAATCATAAGAAGCAAATTCGGCGTTTCTAAAACTTTGATAGATCTTTGTCCAATCTTCTGCTAACAATAATCTATTTTGTCTATCAGTGGATGACATCTAAAATCCTTTAATTTGTACTATGAGTATTTATGATTTTTTATTAACCGAGCAGTTAATTCTATCACAGAATTCCAGTATCTTTGTCAAACTTCAATCTTAGTTGTTCACTTATGTTATATGTAAGATATGTAAGTGTACACTCTATCTGTAATCCTTGTTCAAACTCTGTTACTTGCACTTCTGATGCACTTGTACGGGGATCTGTGTTAATGATACGTGTAACATTCTTTACAATAGCATCTTTTAAAACATCTGTAAGAGGTTCAAATAATGCGTCCCAAATTATGCAACCAAATGTAGGATCAGCTAACTTTTCTCCCTGTCTAATGTTAAAATGATTTATCAAATCTTGTTTTATCAAGTTCAAATCGTACATTTGAAATGAATTGCTTTCAACATTGACTGTACTAAAGCCTCTGTAGGCTTTTTGTGCTACAGGAGGTTTTGGCCTTCTGTTTGGTTTAAGTGTTATTTCTTTATATAAATTCTGTGCCATATTAATATTTACCTTACTTATGGACCCGCAAAAACGTTTGATGAGCCTGCCGCAACACTAGTGCAACCACTAATAGCATCGCCAACTCTGCCTACTCCTAACCCGTTGGCAAAAACTGTTGGACTTCCAACTGCTATCGGAGCCGCATGTGAAGGACACGGTGCTGGTGGAAGTTTATGGCTTGTGTTAACATCACTTTGTCTACTTACTGCTATTCCGTTTGCAAAAACATCTGGACTTCCTACTGCTCTTGTCATTCCTGAACAATGGGCCACATCTGCATCACCTATTCTAGTTACTGCTGGCACGTTCTATCTCCATTAATTTTTGTAATTTTTTAGGCCACTCTTCTATTTCTTCGTGTTGTTCTTCTGTATGAGGCTCGGGTGGAATCGAAGGATTAAATTCTATTACATGATCAAAATCACTAGGAATATCCTCGTAGTTTGTGTATGTAAAAAGTTCATCTCCTTTTTTTACAACAAATTTGTGCATTAGATAACCTGTCCTGTTCCTGTTCCCATTGGAGCTGGTGGAGTCACATCAGCTAGTGGTGTTAGATCACCATTTTTAATTTGTTGCCAAATACCTTGACCTAATAGTCTTCTGTCGGTAGTCTTATCTCCATCTGGGTCAGCATATCCTATTGCATTTTTAAATTGTTTTGCTAGAGAAGTAAAATTAGTAGTAGTCCAAGTAATAAATCTTGCCTTAGGTGGTTGTGTGAGATAAGATACTGCTAACTTACAAGCAATTTTGGGATCATTAGCTAATTCAGGATTATTGTAGATATCTACTCCAACATATCCTCCGTATAATTTGTAATTGTCTGTGCCCGTTATTTGGATCAAGCCACGTCCTCTGTATCTGTATCCATCACCAGTTTCAGGTGGACCATTGCCCATTCTACTTCCATAAACTACACTTCCTATTTCAACAGGCTTTCTGTGTAGTTGTTCGGACAATTCAAATCCGCCTGGCTTACTAAACATTTTGAATGTTCCCCTTAAACCTTTAGCACTATAATTTAAATTTTCACTTTGAGGTTCATAGTTACTTTCTGCTTTTATTTGGGCACATGCCATTGCTAACGCTTCACCGGCTCCGCCTTCTACCGCTCCGCTTTGTAATGCTTTCACAGGATCTAATCCTAAGGCTTTAATCAGTTCACTTAAGAAAAATCTTTGTGACTCTCGTCTTGATATCGGTTCTGATGGTAACGTTCCAACTTCTCCGTCGTCGTTATTTTTGAATACTTTATCTAAATCTACATCTGCTGGATCTGTATCTCCTGCTCTAAACACACCAGAAGTACTATTACGTTCAGGCATATCCGATTGTTTCTCTAAAGTTGGTGTTGATCTTCTTAATGATGGTGATGATTGAATGATTGCTTCTGTTGCCCCTGGAGTATGTGCAGAAGGATTTAAATTTTCATGTTCAGCCCAAGGTTCGTGTAATGGCACACGTCTTGGAGTTCCTGCTTCTGCGGCTTCAACTGCTCTTGAGGCATCTGCCGTTACACGTAAATCTGCAATAGCAGTTCCGTCTTTATCTAAAACTTGGTCTGCATCATCTACTGCCTCATTAGTAGCTGGTTTTGTGAATGTATCTCCAATTGAATCTGCCGAGTCAGCCGGTGTAGCAGGTACTGTACTGTTCATATGTATATTTGAAGCAGTCTCAGAATGCACTCCTACACTTAAAATAGAAGTTAATGTTCCTGCATCTAATTTGTTTGCGGATGCACTTTTTATTTGTGTATTTGCTCCACTTGTAAATTTATTGTCACCTACAGTATTAAGATTGAATGCACCATTTACCGTTTGTCTATAATCTCCTACTACCTTACTGTGCAGGTTAGCATTGATTGCCAAGTGTCCATCTTGGCTTACCTGTAAATTATAATCTCCTGATATAGTTGATCTTTGTGTGCCAGCAATTTGAACGTCTTCGTCTCCACCTACTGCTTTTTGTCTATTACCACTGACTCTGACATCTTGGTTGACTCCAACATTTTTTTTATCATTTTGTCCAATGATTACATCATTGTTTACTCCTATATTCTCTTTTTTATCTCTGCCTGTTGTTAAATTAAAATCTCTTCCTGCTAGAATATTGATGTCTCTATCTGCTGTAATATTAAGATCTGTTTCAGTTCTAATGTTGATGCTATCGTTAGCGTAAATATCTATCTTACCGTTTGAAGTTAATTCTACCCAAGCACTACCTGTTGCATTTCCTATGTAAATTAGATCTTCGGAGTTGTGCATTAATATTTGATGACCTGTACGTGTTCTAAATCTTAATGAATCTCCGTATGGCAAAGTTTTGTCTACCTTGGAATTGTTTTTTGGATCTCTTCCTATATCATAGTAAATTGAAGCAGTTGATCCAGGAAGTCCACCTCTAAATGTTTGACCGTCACCGTCATCCATTACAAGACTAGAACCACCTAGTCTACTTCTAAAATGTGATACTTGATCTCCTCTAGGTCCATAGTTACCCTTTGGTGCACCGTCTCTTCTATCTAATGGTCCAGGACTGTTCATACCAAATACTGTGCTAGGAATATCTCTCCTTGCACTTGCTGTTGATTGCCCTCTATTGATATCGTCGGTTAATCCTTGATTGGCTAATGATCGAGAGTAAAAAGGATTGTGAGGTCTTGGTTCTTCGTCTGGGTCTTTTAATGAAGTTACATTTTTTTTATTGTACTCGCCTACAGGTAAATCTCTATTTTTAAGATCGTCAGATAGTCCGTCTTGTATAATATTAATTGCACGATCTACAGGTTGTCCTTGTGGAACCATATAGTTCATATACTCATCTTGAATACATCCAATCCAATATCCTTGATTAGATTGTCCTTCAGCAAATATAACTAAAACTTTTGAACCTGGATCAGGCGGAACTGCCCAGAATCCATAACTCTGTTGTGACCCTTCATATTTTTTATTTTTATCATTACTATCAACATTGTTTACACCATAAAAAGGCATACAATATCGTACTGTGAAAAGTTGTCCTGGTTCAAAACCTCTGTCATTGCCAGACGTTACGTTGGATAAAAGTTCAACTAGCAAATCACCACTTCTTCTTGGATCTAAGTGACTTACTACCCTAGCCTCAAAAGGACCCATGGGCATTTTTGCAGGTTTATCTCCTATAGATCTAATATTTTCTGGCATTAGGTTGGTCCTGTGTTATTTGCATTAGGATTGGTACTAGAATTATTTAAATTTGTAATGCTTTGTGAATCAGCCTTTCTGAAAGTTTGCATGTCTTTTAATCTTTTCCTTTCTGCTTTTGCCTTTTCGGCATCTCTTGCCCTTGCGGCATCGGCTTTTCCTTCTTGCATTATAATTGCATTTTGCAATTCTTCATCTGTAAGATCTGCGTATATACCTCCCATTGCATCTTCTTCAAACTTATCAAGTGATCCGTCTCCGTTTAGATCAGCTTTTGCCATTGCAATTTTATATGGGTCGCCAGTCTCTAAAGCCGCGGCAAGACGTTTTTCGTATGCTTTTTTATCCATGTATCTTGGATTAGAAACTGTACCAGCAGATACGTTTTGTTTTTGATTTCGTCTTCTAATCAAACTTACATCTTGTGTAAATTCGTTACCACTAAAATTATTAATTACCTGCCATACTTTGTATAGTCCACTGAAATCCTGCACACCTAAGGCTTTACCGTCAAACTGAGGTCCTTCTGCTGATATATCAATTGGCGTTCTAAAATTAATTATTACATCTACTTCACTGCTTTCATGATCAATTGCACCATTTGATTTTAAGTTTATGTAAGATGTTCCTTCAGAATTGTAATTGCCTACTCCGCTATCTGCCATAAAATATGGATCGCCCATAATACGCATTTCACAAGTCAATAAATCAACTGCACTATTCATCAGAGCTTCATTGAAATTTCTTGCTATTCTAAGTTCAGGAGTTTCTTCTGTTGCTCCTCCTGTTTGTGAACCTGAATCATCAGCTGTCTGTTCAGCAGTTTGTCCTTCAATAGAAGTAGGTTCGTTTACGATTTCTTCTTTTTCTGGATTAGGACTATTTGCACCTCTTTCTGATAAGCGGTTAGAAGCAGATTCGTTCATTTTGTCAACAGCTAATGCATTGAAAAAAGCATTGTTAAATTCTAAATTAAAATCCAAAATATCCTTATTTTGTCCTGTATACAAATAGTTGTATACCTTAACTGCATTTTCCCTTAATTTGTCGTAACCTATCGGAGCATCATTAGGCATTTGGAAAATACTTTTATGTACCCTATAAGGCACAACTCTATAGACATAGATTCTTGCTTTTCTACCCATTACTTTTTCTGTTGATTCACCTTCTAAGGAATATACATGTGGTTGTATTCTGAACCAATCTACCATTCCTGTTTTATCGGCGGCAACTCCTGCGTCTGTAATTCTTTTTCCGTAATCGCTTAACAAAACAAGTTCTTCGATAATTTTTGTTATTTTTGTACCTTTACGGAAATTAATAGTTCTTTCTTGGGTGTTTACTTTTGTATTACCTCTTTTAATAATTCCTGTTTCGGAGTCTCTTGCAAAAAGTCCTCTACCAAACGGCACAGCACCTTTGGCAAATGCACTAGGCGGCATAATTGCTTGTCTACCTATTTCGCTTACTTCACCTGCGGCGCCTGTATATTTGGCTTTTATACCTTCACTAAGGTTAGATCTTTCAATACTGTAACCTCCTCTTCCTTCAATATACTTTCTCTTCTGTTCTTTAATTGAAGCACCAAAGTCCGAATTATCTTGAACATATCCTGTGCCTGCTAAAGTATCCGTATCAGCTGACCCAAATGCATCGTCTATTGAAAATGCTTTAAATTTTAAATCACCCTCCATAGCTTTGTTGTCAAATCTTGATATCTCATGGTCAAATTTATCACTTGCAATATCTTTAGGAAAAAGAATGATATATTCATCTGTATCGATCATTTTTGTTTTTTTGTCTTTAGCACTTTTTATTCTGTTATTAAGTAAATTAGTGTTAATTGAAGTTGTTAAACTGTTGAGTCCAGATTGACAAATTTCTTCTAAGTTTCTTCCTGAGATTGTAACATCTGTTTTAAGTGTTTGATGCAAATCACTCAAAGCATCTGTGTTCCAAGCATTGGCTTGTATATCATAAACAGATCCGCCTGTACTTGCGTTGAAATCCATTTTATAAATTTTCAATGGAAAAAATCTTTTAGGTCCAGAGATTGCCGTACCATCATCTAATCTACCAACAGGTTCGTATATTAAAACATAAGGAGATTGTAAGTAATCAAGATAGCCTGCATTTTTGGCACATAGTTGCATTGTTTGTAATAATTGTCCCATACTATAAGGTTCGTGTATTTTAAAACTAAAGTTAAAAGCATTTGATCCTCTAGTCTTGGCATTAGGAGCAATAATAGTTTTTATTTCTATGTCATCTATAAAATATGCTGTGTCTATTTTGTATGTTTTTTCAGCAAAAGTTCTAGGTTTCCTAGCTCTTGAAGATCCTCCACTTTTTAAAATTTGTTGCCCGTATTTCAAACCATACTTCATATAAGTTTTATCTGGAAAGTTAGATTCATACGAACTAATAGTGCCAAAAGAAAATATATGATCAATTGAAGCAAATTTTTCTAACTCATTTTCGAAAGGAATCTGTCCAAGACCAAATTTATAAATTGGTGAGGATTTCATAGCATTTATAAAATCTTGTGGAGTTGGACCTTTTGACCTAATTTCATCAATAGTCGAACTTTCTTCTTTTACTGAAGCATTTACATTTATGTTGTTATTGTTTGTAGCAACACCAGGCACAGGCACTTTCATGTTGTCTTTGCCCATACTACCCATAAAGGAGTTCCACATTTCTGCGCCTTTACGTTGTTCTTCAAGTGTTGGTGGTTTCTTAGGTTCTTGTTCTTCTTTTAAAGCATTACTAGTTTTGACAGGATTACCTTTACTATCTCTTACAGGATTACCTTTACTATCTCTAACGAAATGATCATGTGATTCATAGGCGAACGCCATTTTAATCTCCCAGGATTTCTCTAACTTTGTCTATCTGAGGCAAATAAATTTGTGTACCAGCTTTGAGATCGTAAATTGGATCCTCCATTGTGTCCATATTTCTTTGACAGAATATCCACCAAAGTCTATTATCTTTATACATGTCATGAGCAAGTAGGTCTGGTCTTTGATGATATTGTGGTTCAATAGTGTATAGCACATCATCGGCATAACCTGGCACAGGTCTAATCGTTAATATTCCTAGTGCTCCATCTGATCTAAAAGATGTTTTAGCATAAGGACTTGACATTATACATAACCTCCTTTGATTCCTTCACCATTAACAAAAGATTGATAATTGAATTTTTCGACTTTGTCCCTGCTGTATATAGGCTGACAAGTGACTGTGAACTGTGATTCTGCAGGTGCCCATGTAATATCCATTTGGTTTCCTGTTTGTGTTGCTTTTGCTGATGCAAAATCACTGTAATCTATTTTAGGCTCTCCCTGCTCACCAACAATACCTGTTGCAACATAATCAACTTCGTTAGGCATATCTACAGTAAAGTTTGTAACTATTACAGGTGTGTCTTTGAAAACATATTCACCGTATCCATTTAGTTTTACAATAGGAGGCGGAGCACCAGGATTCGTAGATCCTAAACCATATTCCATTTTGGTTACCGATCTAAGATAGTGTAAACATGCTATCCAATATCTTGCTTCTATTGAGTTTTGATTATAAAATTGTCCTGTAATAACAAGCTGATCCACTTGTGAATTCTGATAAGCAAAAAAGGGATAATTATTATGTATAGGCTGTATCTGGTTATAATTTGCAGTATGACTGAGAATGATAGTTGGTGTATATGGAAACACCATCCTCATTCCAGTGTGCGTTAAAGGATTAAGCAATTTGGAATTTTCAAACGTGACGTTTCCAGGAAGACTTAGAGAAACTCGCCAATCTTTACCTTCTATATCTCCGTATCCCCAAGTTGCAGTACCTCCAGGCACAGTTTTTTCATCCAAACCCTTTGGTAAATTTTTTCCACGCATACCTGATACAAAATTGTCTGCTAAATCTCCTGCACCAGAAAATACATCTTGTGCAATGTCTTTTCCTTTTTCTATAGCTGAAGAAATAAAACTAGGTATGTTTCCGCTATTGGTTCCTTGCCCTGCGGCGTCTGTACCTTTTTTAGGTGGAACATTAGGTGGATACTGTCCTGGCATTTGGTTAACTCCTTTTACTTATTTAGTTGACAAAATTATCAGAGTATATTATAATGTGGTATGAATCTTGGAGAAATCATGAATAAAAGAATAAATTACCTAAACAACAAGGACATATTGGCTGAGATTGCCAAGTCCAAAAATACCTTTTGCAGTTATACCGACAACGAATACGCTGTGTATGACATTATATTACCAAGTATTGAGAAGATTAATATTAGAACTATAGCAGAAGCCAAAAGAAATCAGGCAAAAAGACTACAACAGAAAGCATTTGAACAGGCAAAAGCACAAGGCAAACGAGTAAAATTAGCAGAATTTGAAATAGATTACAGGAAAGTACAAAAAACTGACTTAATTTTTAGGATAATGATGTACGATCACATACCAGAAGAACCAGGTAGAAAGAAAAATCCTAAAAATATAGCAGATACAAAAACAAAATTAAATTTTCCACCATTTCAGCATTATAAGTTTGACGAAAATGACAAATTGATATGTGTTGGTAAAAGTCATTGGGAAGGCGGAATGGAAAATGGTTACTTTAACAAAGGTCATGGTCAAGCAACAAATAAATTAGCTATGATGTGGATGAAACTATGTGATAGATATGCTACTCGAGGCAATGTCAGAGGTTATACCTATAATGATGAAATGAGAGGACAAGCAATATTACAACTTTCGCAGATTGGATTGCAGTTTGACGAGTCAAAATCAAATAATCCGTTTGCATATTATACTGCGGCAGTTACAAATTCATTTGTTAGAGTAATAAACATTGAAAAAAGAAATCAAAATATAAGAGATGATATCTTAGAAATGAATAATATGAATCCTAGTTATACCAGACAGGCCCAAGGCGAATGGGAAAGAGGTAAAGAACGTCATAGTGAAACTACTTCTACCAAAAAGTAAAAAAATACTTGACAATAAGCATGAAGTACACTATAATACTAGAGGAAGGATTACAGTTTGTTTAAGAAAGCGGCAGTTTTTACTGATATCCACCTTGGATTGAAGTCTAACAGTAAAATACATTTGCAAGACTGTGAAGAGTTTGTTGATTGGTTTATTGCCAAAGCGAAAGAAAATGGTTGTGAAACTGGTATTTTCTGTGGTGATTGGCATCATAATAGAAATACAATCAATGTTCAAACACTAGACAGTACTACAAGATGTTTAGAAAAACTTGGTAAAGCATTTGAAAAATTTTATTTCTTTGCTGGTAACCATGATTTATATTACAAAGATAAACGTGATATCTATTCTTTAGAATTTGGTAAACATATTCCTGGTATTACCTATGTTGACGAAATACTTGTAGAAGATGATGTAGCACTTATTCCATGGTTAGTTGGTGATGAATGGAAAAAGATATCTAATATAAAAACAAAGTACATGTTTGGGCATTTTGAACTGCCTAACTTTTACATGAATGCTATGGTACAGATGCCTGACACAGGAGAGTTAAAGGCAGAACATTTCAAACATCAAGAATATGTATTCTCAGGACATTTTCACAAAAGACAAATTCAAGGTAGAATACATTATTTAGGAAATGCTTTTCCTCATAACTATGCAGATGCATGGGACGATGATAGAGGCATGATGATTCTTGATAAAGAAAATGATAAAGAACCTCATTATATCAATTGGGATGACTGTCCAAAGTATAGAACAATAAAACTATCCAGACTGTTAGATGAAAAAGACAAGTTACTAAAAAGTAAAATGTATCTTAGAGTTACATTAGACCTTCCTATCTCTTATGAAGAAGCAAGTTTTATAAAAGAAACATTTGTAAATGAATATGACTGTAGAGAAATAACACTCATTCCTAGCCAACAAGACGAAGAAATAAACACTGACATTGATATTACACAATTCGAAAGTGTAGATCAAATTGTAACAAAGGAAATTACTGCAATTGATACTGAAAATTACGATAAAAATTTACTGTTAAGGATATATGACGAACTATGATAAAAATTAAAAGCCTTACAGTAAAAAACTTTATGAGTGTTGGTAATCAAACACAAGCTATTGATTTTGACAAACAACAACTTACCCTTGTACTAGGTGAAAACTTAGATCAAGGTGGCGATGACATGGGATCTAGAAACGGTACTGGTAAAACAACTATCGTAAATGCTTTAAGTTATGCTCTATATGGATTAGCATTAACAAATATCAAAAGAAACAATCTCATCAATAAGACAAACAACAAAGGTATGCTAGTTACTTTGACGTTTGAAAAAGATAATATCAATTACAAGGTTGAACGAGGTCGTGGTCCTAACTTATTAAAGTTCTTTATAAATGATCAAGAACAGGAAATGACTGATGAAAGTCAAGGTGATAGTAGAAAAACACAAGAAACTATCAACGAACTTTTAGGTATGAGTCATAACATGTTCAAACACATACTGGCGTTAAACACATACACAGAACCTTTTTTAAGTATGAAGGTAAACGATCAAAAAGATATTATTGAACAACTTTTAGGTATAACAATACTTTCCGAAAAAGCAGAAAACTTAAAAGAAAAAATAAAACAAACTAAAGAAGTTATTGTAGAAGAAAATGCAAAAATTACAGCACAACAGCAAAGCAATGAACGTATTGGTGAAACTATAAACAGTCTACAATTAAAACAAAGTGCATGGGAATCGACGCGAAAAGAAAATATCACAAAATTACAAAAAGCAATAAATGAACTTGAACATCTTGATGTAGACAAAGAGATTGAAAAGCATGAACAATTACAAAATTGGGAAGAGCTTAACACGAAGATTTCAAATTTAAAAAAAGAAACTTCTACTTTAGACTCTGCTTTGATGAGAGCAGATAAATCTGTTGACAAACTTCAAAAAGATATTGACGGTCTTGCAGATGCAAAATGTTATGCGTGTGGACAAGATCTACAAGAAGAAAAGAAAAAAGAAATAGAAACTGCTAAACAAAAAGAGTTTGACGATGCACTATCATATCAAACAGAAATCAATGATAAATTGAAAGTAGCTAATAACCAGCTAGAAGAAATAGGTGACATAAATGGCAGACCAGAAACATTTTACGAGACACTTAAAGAAGTTTATGATCACAAACAAAATGTTCAACAACTAAAAACTGCTCTTGAGAATTCGGAAAATGAAAAAGATCCTTATCAAGAGCAAGTTGATGAATTAAGAAACACAGGAATCCAAGAAATTGACTGGACTACAGTCAATGAACTCAATGATCTAAAAGAACATCAAGAGTTCTTATTGAAATTGCTTACAAATAAAGACAGTTTCATACGTAAAAAGATCATTGATCAAAACTTGGCATATCTGAACAACAGGCTCACACATTATCTTGACAAACTGGGCTTGCCACATCAAGTTGTTTTTATAAATGACTTATCTGTTGAAATAACACAGTATGGGCAAGATCTTGATTTTGATAATCTTTCCAGAGGTGAGCGTAACAGATTAATTCTTGGTATGAGTTTTGCCTTCCGTGATGTGTGGGAAAGTTTATATCAAAACATTAATCTGCTGTTCATTGATGAGCTTGTTGATTCAGGTATGGATACTAGTGGAGTTGAAAACAGTTTAGCAATATTGAAAAAGATGGGGAGAGAAAGATCTAAAAACGTATATCTGATATCACACAAGGACGAATTAGTAGGACGAGTTACACACGTTCTTAAAGTAGTAAAGGAAAACGGCTTTACATCATATGAAAATGATGTGGAGGTACATAATGAATGACGACACTCACGATTTATTAACAAAAGCATATATGCAATACTTCAAAGCTAATGAGGCTTTTGAGGCAAGAAACTCCGTTCGTACACATAGAGAGAGCCGTAAATGGCTTAGAGAAATAAGAAGGCTGGCAAAAGAACGTATGGACGAGATACACTATAAGCATAATTCCAAAACGAACGTCCCATCAGAGTAGTCCGCGGTAAGTATCCATATGCAATGGACTTACAACGGTAAAAAGATAGATGAATTACCTGACAACATAGAAGGTTTTGTATATCTAATTACAAACACAACAAACAACCGTAAGTACATAGGCAAAAAATTAGCTAAATTCAAGAAAACTAAACCTCCACTCAAAGGCAAGAAAAACAAAAGGCGAAGCAAAGTTGAAAGCGATTGGCGTGATTACTGGGGTTCTTCAGATCATTTGATTGCTGATGTGGAAAAAATAGGTGAAAAACACTTTACTAGAGAAATACTTTATATGTGTGAAAGTAGAGGCTTGATGAGCTATTTAGAGGCTAAGGAACAATTTGACCGCAGGGTACTAGAAACAGATGATTACTATAATGGTATCATAAATGTGCGGGTAGGCAGTTCAAAGATTCTTAAAGAAGCACTTAAAAATTTATAGGCAATATAAGGACGCTGTTTGATCGAGGAGGCTCGATCCGCTTTGAGGTGTAGCCACGAGCTACATCGGAACTAGCGAGTCCAAATTTCTGTTGCTCCAAAAAACTCCTTGCATAGGAACGAAGCGGGAGATAGCGGGAAATCCGCGAAGCGGTTGCGGTAGCAAAACCGGTTACGCAGATTTTACGTGATGTCGACGTAGGTTGGGAAAGGTCAGAGCCCCTGGAGCAAGTAAAATACCTACTTCCGGTCTCGGCTGTGCGAACTCACATGAAGCTTGAGATAGATGGAACCGCTAGTAGGTTCCGTCTGACTGAACAATCTACATGAAACGTAAGTGCTTCGCACTTAATTCAAGTCAAATAACAAGTGTTTGAGCGAAAGCGATAACACGAATGAGCGTAAGCTCATTCAATCAATGTAAATCTGGATCACGTCCGAATCCACTTCTTACGTTACTGACTGCGTATTCTTCTACAGAGTATTGCTCGTGTGGATTTTGTTCACGCAAATGATGGAGTATTTGCTCACATTCTGCTGGACTGTTTGCTTCTGCTACCATGTTGTCAGAACTGTCCATGATTCTATATCTAGTAATCATATAGATTTATTTAATAAGTATTTTCGAATTCAAATGTATAAATATAATATATTAGGAGTACACCATGCAAGTAATTGATATTTTAACAGAGAACAAAAAAGTTGACGAGGGTCCAGTTCGCTTTCTAAAGCGTACACTAGGAAAAAACACAGCTATGGGCAAGGCCGCACAGTTGGATGTTGAACTAGACAAGGAAGTAAACAAACTGTACAAAGAGTTTTTTGCTGTTTCCAAGCAAGATCCACAACTTAAAGGCATGACAGCAAAGGGCCTAGCAAACTACATAGTAAGCAAGGGTTTTGCAGGTAAACCTTCCGATGTTATGCGTTTTATCAATCAACAGCCTGGTGCTATGCGTACTGCTAAAAAAGGTGCAAAAGCAGTTGCTAAAACCGCCGGCAAAGCCGCGACTGGCGTCGCTAAAGGAGCCAAGGCACTCAGCAAGGGTGTTGGTGCAGTAGCTGGCAAGATCAAGAAAGCAGTTGCTCCTAAGGACACTAACCTAACTCCACAGGGCAAACAAATGGAACTTCCGTTGGCACAGAGCATGTATGGTGAATCAACTGTTACAGAAGTTGATGCTCAATTGTCAAAAGCACAGGTAAAGAAAGTTCTCAAAGGATTTGTTAGAAAAGGTTTCCAAGCACAGCTCGGCAAGAGAATGGCAAAAAGTGATTACGGTGATGCAGATAGCGTAGCACAAAAGGGTGCTGAAAAGAAACTTGCTAAGGTTGGAGTAGATACTAAACTAGCAAACACAATTACGTCCTTGCAGAAACAAGGATACAAGGTAATACCTCCCAAAACGAAACAAACTGCTTAATCCTACCAAAAAGGCATTTTAGACTTTTTAGCAGTCTCTAAGTTTTCCTTGATTATTTCATTGATTATTTCAATGTCTCCACGTTCGAGGACAAACGCTTCTGATATGGAAATACTTCCACGCATGTACCAACATATACGATACAGCGTATCTTTGAGTTGTTTTACCTCTCCTTCTAGGAGCTTAACCTCGCTTAGGATTTTATCGAGGGGCCACGTTAAGATCCTTATACGAAAAAATTTGACTGGTCAAAGGTAATAGGCATCTCATAAACTTTAGGTGCGCCTTTTTCCATCTCTTCTGCTGTCGCTTCGATCTTCAGTGGTTTCTGAGTGAACTTGTCTTTTTCCTTACCGATGTGTTCAGTAATTTGATTGTATACTTTTGCATCAGCACCTTCAATGAATTCTTTCAAGTGTGCCTTGTTTACAACTGCATCCTGTTCACCATCTATTTGTATAGCTGTTACACTTTCTACAACAATACCTATGTTAAGTTCAGTAAGTGCTTTGAAACTTTTTTGAAATGCTTCAAGTTTTTCAGTAGGGTTTGCTTCTTCATTGTTTACTATTTGAAAAATTCTTTGTTCTTCAAAAGCCTTGACACTTTGTGATGTCAATGTTTTGTATGTTACAGGTTTTATCTGTACAGTGAATCCTTCAATTTTAAAAGTATCAACAAATTCAGTGCTAGTGTATCTGTCCAGTAGTTGTTGTAAATTGAGATCAAATTCTTTCTCAATATCAGTTCCAGGAACCATTCCTTTCATAGGAAGCAGTTCTCCGTAACTTGCCATTCGTATTGCTACCAACATTGCATCCATGTCAATTGATGGAGCCTTCCAAGCGTCCTTGACATCAGGAATACAACTTTGTATCACATCAACAGTCGCTTGTCCGTTCAACAACGCATCGGGCGTTTTAAAAAGTATTTCGTCTTTTGCCGTCATTGCATAAACAGGATATTCTCCAGTTTCGGTTATGTTTAAACTTCCTTCCGGCCAATATTTTCCTCTGCTAGGCAACTTGATGTAGATTTTCGGTTGTCTTAGGTGTTTCGCTAGTGGATTAACGTTGGTCACGTTTACTCCAGCTGGAATACCTTGAATTGTAGTTCCCATTTTTGGGTTCGAGTTATCTACCATGTTTATTTCTCCTGCTAAATATAATTAATATAGCATAGTATTTATGGTATCAGATAAACAGAGTATTTAATTCATGGCTGACGTAAAAATTGACATTCCAGGAGTAGGCGAAGTAGTCGCAGAGGGAGCCGCGTCAGAACAAACTCTAAAGCAGATTGTTAAGTTACTAGGTGGTGGAAGTTCATTAGCCAAAGGAGATAAGAAAGGGCCTTTGGGCAAAGAATCAGAAGAAACAGCTAAAAGTGTAGATGAGCTAGGAAAACAATCAGACGAAACAACAGGTGCTTTAGGATCATTAGCCAAGGGAGCCAGTTCGCTCATAGGCGGTGCTTTTAATGCCTTGACAGCGGCGATTGGTAGCGTTGTTGGAGCAATACCAGGATTTGCAGGTGAACTGCTTTTTGGTGGCAATAGGATCTCAGATTTTGTTCAACATGTTCCTTTGCTAGGGCAACAATTTGCAGGACTGGCTAAAGCTGTTGAAGGCCAACTAGATGTATTTAGAGAGCTGTCAACAATTGGTGCTGGCTTTGGTAACAACATGTTCGAACTAGCCAGCATAGCAGGTAGATCAGCAATACCACAGGAAGAATTTGCTAATCTTCTACAATCCAATGCAGAAGGTATAAGAATATTTGGAAACAGTATTCAAGACGGTGCTAGAAATTTTGGTAGATTAAGTAAGGAATTGAGACAAAGCACAGCAGGTCAAGATCTAATGGCAATGGGTTTCACAACTCAAGAACTTAATGAAAATTTAATATCATATAGCGAACTTACACAGTTAAGCGGCAGAAGACAGTTCATGACACAAGAACAGTTGATACAAGGTTCTTTAGAATATTCAAAAGAACTAGACAAGATAGCAAAACTTACTGGAAAAAGTAGAAAAGATATTGAAGCACAACAAAAAGCCGCATCACTAGATATTAGACGACAGATGGCTATAGCTGAAGCTGGAGATAATTTGAGAGATAGATTGTCACAGGTTGCGGCTGTATCTCCTGAACTTGAAGCGGCATTGGTTGATATGGCTGACGGTGTTGCAAACGATCCATTGACACAACAGTTAATGGCTAACAATGCTACCTTTAGAGAACAAGCGGCAAATGTTCAAAACATGACGGCAGATCAAGTTAACAATTTTATGAGAAGTGTTGCTGACGATGGTGCCAAGTTTGCAAAAACTTTAGGACAGCAAGGTGTACAAGCCTCAATAGCAGGTGGAACTGCAACTGGTGAATACCTAAAGATAGCTGGACAATTACAAAAAGTACAAAAAACTCAAGAAGGTACTGCATCTGCCGAACAGGCCCAAAGAGATAAAATGACTAAAGCAATGGCAACGGCGGAAGAAGCACTTAATAATGTAAAAGGAAAAATTATATCAAACATCGTTGATAGTAATGTGTTTAAAAAGGTTACTGATACTATAGGAGACTTGATTCCTACTGTAGAAGAAATGGATCAATATTATGAGAAAGCTTCTGGTTTCTTTACTAAAGAAATTTTACCTAGGTTCAAACAGATACAAGAAGGACTTATGAAGGTTGATTGGAACAAACATCTTGATACTATTACTGGTTGGTTTACTTCTCTTTCTAAAAAGGCAGGAGATATTGGCACAGGACTAATAGACAAAGTTAGAAAGATGATAACTGATCTTACCGGATGGTGGGAAAATGGAGGCAAACAAAAATTTGATGAAGCTATGAAACAATTAAGTGACTTTTATAATGTACATGTCAAGCCTTTAATGGATAAAATACTAGGCGGAGATTTTTCTGGAGCATTCGCAGACATAGGCGCCTTAATCAAAGATTTGGCCATGTCAGCATTAAAAAGCATGTTCGCCGATTTTGATTGGGTATCTTTTGGTGTAAGTGCCGCAGGATTATTAGTATTAACTTTGACAAAACTTAATCCTTTTGGACTTGTAGCAAGTACGATTATATCAGGTATTGTAGGATTTATTGGTTGGGACAATATCAAAGGCTTTTTCTCGAACTTAGGTTTGGGAGAAGCAATTAGCGGTGCATGGCAAAAAATAAAGGATGGATTTGCAGGATTGTTCAATTTTGAATTCAAAATGCCAAATTTTAAACAGTATCTACCAAAATGGTTAGGTGGAGAAGGAAAATCACTTTCGTCACTGTTTTCGGGAGAAGACTCTGCAACAGAGAATACCCAAACTGCTAGTGTCACTAAAATGGATTCGGCTACAGAAGCAGTAGAAGAAGCAGTAGCCAAAACATCAACAGCAGTCAAAGATGCTAAAGAGAAAGTAGCCACAAATTTAGAAGACGCAGGAGCAAATGCTATAAATATACAGTTAGCAGAATTAATTGAGGTTAATAAAAAAGCGAACAAGTTAATATCCGCCTTAAATGGTAATGTAATGGCAGGATAGGAATATAATATGAGTTGGAAAAGACATTTTACTACAGTAGATCAATTACAAGGCGGGACCGGTAGTCCTTTAAGTAATACAGGATCTCAACCAGGACCAGCAAGAACCAACTATTCAAGTTTTTTACCAGATGTATATACAGGTGCTCCAAACAGAGTTGAACGTTACGGACAATATAATGTAATGGATCAAGATTCTGAAGTAAATGCCGCACTGGATATACTTGCAGAATTTTGCACACAACAGAACACACAAAATAAAACAACCTTTACATTAGATTTTAAGACAAAGGCAACTGGCAGTGAAATAAAAGTTTTAGAACAGTATCTACAACAATGGACAAAATCAAATAACTTTGAGACACGCATGTTTAAGATTGTGCGTAATGTTTTCAAATTTGGAGATGCTTTTTTTGTTAGAGATCCAGAAACAACTAACTGGTTTCATATTGATCCTGCTAAAGTATCAAGCATTATTGTCAACGAGTCAGAAGGAAAAAAACCGGAACAATATATTGTTAAAGACATCAACTTAAATTTTGTAGATAAAGTAGCCACAACTCCATACACAACTAATGGAAATGTAACAGGCGGTGGCGATGGATATTTAACTGGTGGCGTAAGAGGTATGGTAGGAAACACTTCAACACAAAGCAGTTCTACTAGATTTGGTATAGATAAAAATAAGGAAATTGCCGTTGACGCAAAACACATTGTACATTTAAGTTTGTCAGAAGGATTAGACAATAACGCACCATTTGGTAATTCGTTACTAGAAAGTATTTTTAAAGTATATAAACAAAAAGAATTACTAGAAGATGCTATCATAATTTATAGAACACAAAGAGCTCCGGAGCGTAGGGTATTTTATGTTGATGTTGGTAATATGCCATCACACCTTGCAATGCAATTTGTTGAAAGAGTAAAAACAGAAATTCATCAGAGACGTATTCCGAGTAAAACAGGAGGCGGTACTTCTGTGATAGATAGTGCGTATAATCCTTTATCAACCAATGAAGATTATTTCTTTCCGCAGACTGCTGAAGGTAGAGGATCTAAAGTTGAAACATTACCAGGTGGTACTAATTTAGGTGAAATCGACGATCTTAAATATTTTACAAACAAACTTGTAAGAGGATTACGTATTCCTAGCTCATACTTACCAGCGGCGGCACAAGATGAAGGACAGAGTCAGTTTAATGATGGTAGAGTAGGAACAGCATACATACAAGAATTAAGATTCAACAAATACTGTGAACGTTTACAAAACTTGTTAGTAGAAGTGTTTAATCAAGAATTTAAACGTTATCTATTAGAAAAGGGCGTAAACATTGATATAGCAATGTTTGACTTATTATTCCAACCACCACAGAACTTTGCAAGTTACAGACAGTCAGAACTAGATAATCAGCGTATAGGAACGTTTGCACAGATACAAGCGATCCCGTTTATTAGTAATAGATATGCTATGAAAAGATTTTTAGGAATGTCAGATGCCGAACTTGCTGAAAATGAAAGATATTGGAAAGAAGAAAATGATGAAAATCTAACCAAACCACCAACTGATGCACAAGGAGAAATGAGAGGTGCAGGTATAAGTGGTGCAGGTATAGGTGCAGATATAGAAGGTGCAACTGATACAGCACCAGAAGGTGAGGATCCTACAGTAACAGCAGGAGCAACTGATACAACAGGTGCAGGAGGAGATGCCGGTGTAGGTGACGCAGAGCCAACGCCTGAGGCATAAATAATAGCATGATACTTAGAGAATTATTTTATTTTGACAAACAGACCATCGAACCGATCGAAGATAAGTCTTATGATCCAACAGATGACGAAAGTATTGTCAAACGTGATGATACACGTAAAACAAGATTGACACTGAGACAAATCAACAAAGCCCGTAAGGCTTCAGAAGTACATGCTGAAGAGCAAGAGAAAGAATTAGATTTTGTCCGACAGATGTACGGAATTCAAGCACAACCAGAAGCAGTATAAGAGGTAAACCGATGACGGTAGCTTTCGTTATAGGAAATGGCGAGAGTCGTAAAGACATTGACCTCTATCCTTTAAAAAATTACGGAAAAGTTTATGCCTGTAATGCAGTATATCGACATTATCAACCTGACTATCTTGTAGCAGTTGATGTCAAAATGATACTAGAAATAAATCAACATAAGTGGCAAATGGAAAATCAAGTATGGACAAATCCAAACAAAGCATATCACGGTATGGAAGGATTTAACTTTTTTCAACCAAGCAAAGGTTGGAGCAGTGGACCTACAGCATTATGGTTGGCAAGCACACACGGACACGATACAATTTACATACTAGGATTTGATTTTCATGGAAAAAAAGACGAAAAAGGAGAACGCACAAAGGTAAATAACTTGTACGCAGGAACGCAAAATTACAAAAAATCTCATGAACCTCCAACGTATTTTGGTAATTGGGAAAGGCAAACTGCGTCAACATGTGAAGCACACGCTGGCACAAAGTACATAAGAATAGTTGAAGACGGTGACGATTTTATACCTAAGCAACTAAAAAAAGTAGCAAATTGTTCTCATATTTCAGTAAGTGAGTTCAAAAGATACTATGATATGTAGTAACATGTCAAAACAGACTGTTTTGACCCCATTTTCCACGTATTTTATAATAAAAATGTAAATAATACTAGACAGCCTTACCAATAAACTTAACAGGAGAGAAAAATGGCAGATAAATCCAAATTAGAGCAAATGCTCGAAAAACTAGTTAATAATGACCGCGAAGGTGCGGATTCATTATTTCACGAATTTGTAATTGAAAAATCTCGTGGCATTTATGAAAAAATGCTAGAAGACGATCTTAATGATATCGAAGTTGATGAAGCTTCTCATGATAAAGATGAGAAGAAGAAAGATAAAAAAGACGACGAGAAAGTAAAAGAAGAATCAGACGAAGAAGTTGATGAATCTTCAGATGACGAAGAAGTAAAAGAAACTTCAGATGAAGAAGTTGATGAAGCTTCAGACGAAGACGTTGAAGAAGCAACAGACGAAAAAACAGACGAAAACTTCGCAGAAATTACACCAGAAGCTGACCCAATGGGCGGCGATGCGGCAGATGACATGATCGATGACATGGAAGCTGACGACGAAGGTGATATGGAAAAAGACGATGACGCAGAAGATATGGAAGATCGCGTTGTTGACTTAGAAGATGCTCTTGATGACCTAAAAGCTGAATTTGAAAAAATGATGGCTGACAAAGAAGGTGGCGACGACATGGATGATGAAGACGCTCCGGACATGGATATGGGTGATGAAGAGAAGGAAGACGAGGCAATTGAGCCAGCTTCCGATCTTAGCATGGAACAGCCAGTAGCTGACGAAATGCCTTTTGAAGGTAAAAAATCAGAAACTGAGCAAATGCGTGAATATGTAGAAAAAGTTGCTACACCTAAAGGTGAAGACAACAAAGCTAAAAGCCCAGTAGCAAGTGCTAACAACATGGGTGGAACAGCTTCTAACTTAAACGCAGGTGGAGAAGGCGATACAAAGGGTTCGGCGATGTCAGCAAAAGAAGATAATGCTGGTAACGTAAACGTACCTGGCGGAAAGGCTTCAAAATCAATGTCCAATGCTAAAGGCCACGGTGCTGAGAAAAAAGGCGCAGGCGAAACAGGTGCTGACACAAAGAGTGTTGTCGGTAGCTAATTGAGGACTGAAGGTAGATGTTAAACTTACTATCAGAGGCATTATCATTCGACCAAGCTAAAATGGTCGTGGAGCATACCGAAAATGAATCAGGTGGAAAAGACCTGTATTTAAAAGGTATTTGCATCCAAGGTGGTGTAAGGAATGCTAATCAAAGAGTATATCCTGTTACTGAAATCGGTAGAGCTGTCAACACGCTCAACGATCAGATTAAAGGCGGATATAGTGTACTTGGTGAAGTAGATCATCCAGAAGGACTCAACATAAACTTGGATCGTGTTTCACATATGATCACCGAAATGTGGATGGACGGCCCAAATGGTTATGGAAAATTAAAAGTAATTCCAACTCCGATGGGACAACTAGTTAAGACAATGTTGGAAAACGGCGTCAAGATTGGTGTCTCATCTAGGGGTTCTGGAAATGTTAAAGAAGACGGTAGCGGAGAGGTCAGCGAGTTTGAAATTATTACTGTTGACTGTGTCGCACAACCAAGTGCTCCGGGAGCCTATCCAACTCCCATTTACGAGCATTTGTTGAATACATCAGGTGGTTACAAGGCAATGAATATGGCTCGCCAAATACACGGCGATGAAAAGGCTCAAAAATACTTAAAGGAATCGTTGGTCAACATTATCAACGGTCTCCAATAATTTAGGAGAAAACTAATGTTAGATGCACTGAAGACACTCTTTGAAAATAATGCAATTTCAGAGGAAATCAGAGCAGAAATCGAAAGTGCATGGGAGCAAAAGGTAAAAGAAAACCGTTTGACAACCACTGCTGAACTTCGTGAAGAATTCGCACAAAAGTATGAGCATGATAAAGCTACTATGGTGGAAGCCATTGATAAAATGCTTGAAGAAAAACTTGGTGAGGAAATTACTGAATTCGCAGAAGATCGCAACAAACTAGCTGAAGCAAGAGCAAAGTATGCCGTAGCTATGCGTGAAAACGCAGACCTACTTAAAACTTTTGTTGTTGACCAGTTAGGTAAAGAGATCGGTGAATTACACGAAGACCAAAAAGCAATGGCTGGAAAATTCCAAAAACTTGAAGATTTTGTTGTTGATTCTCTTTCAAAGGAAATCGCAGAGTTTTACGAAGATAAAAAAGACTTGGCAGAAACAAAGGTACGTTTAGTACGTGAAGCCAAAGAACATCTAGCTAAAGTTAAGGGCAAGTTCATCAAAGATGCGACAAAAATAGTAGCAGAAACAGTAGAGAAAGGTCTTACTACAGAAATTTCTCAACTTAAAGAAGATATTGAGTCAGCTCGTAAGAATGATTTTGGAAGAAAGATTTTCGAATCTTTTGCTTCAGAATACTCAAACAGCTATCTTAATGAGAAGTCCGAAACTGCAAAACTACTAAAAGTTGTAGAGTTGAAGGACAAGCAACTAGCTGAAGCTAAGGTTAAAGAAGTTGAAAAAACTAAATTGGTTGAAAGCAAAGAAGCTGAAATCAAATCAGTTCAAGACTCAGCTAAGAGAAAAGAAGTTATGAATGAACTACTTTCTCCTTTAAACAAAGGACAGAGAGAGATCATGACCGACTTGCTGGAATCTGTACAAACTGACAAATTGCAAAAGCAATTTGACAAGTACATGCCTAGCGTGATTGCAGGAAATACCCCAGCGAAGGAAACTAAGGCGACGTTAACCGAAGGCACACAAGTAACAGGCAATAAAGAAAACTTAAATGACATAGATGCAGGTTCGTCTAACACAGATAACGTGATAGACATTCGAAGACTTGCAGGGATTAATTAAGGAGAAAACAATGTCAGAACTATTAGAAAGTCGCTGGCAGGATACAAAGACTGCACTTCTTGAAGGCCTTGAGGGCAATAAGAAAGCTGTAATGGGCGTTACTCTTGAAAATACTCGTAAGTATTTGGCAGAGGCGGCAACAGCTGGTGCATCTTCGGCAGGTAACGTTGCCACTTTAAATAGAGTTATCCTTCCGGTAATCAGACGTGTTATGCCAACTGTTATCGCCAACGAATTAGTTGGAGTACAGCCTATGACAGGTCCTGTGGGTCAAATCCACACATTAAGAGTTCGCTATGCAGACGCATTTGATGACGTAACTGCTGGTGAAGAAGCTCTATCACCATTCAAGATTGGTGTTGGGTATTCAGGTGGCGGTTCTACCGACAAAGCTGATACTACATCCGCTCTTGAAGGTCAAGCTGGTAAGCGTTTAAGCATCCAGATCTTGAAGCAAACAGTCGAAGCAAAAACCAGAAAGCTATCAGCTAGATGGACTTTTGAAGCGGCTCAAGATGCTCAAGCACAACAAGGTATTGACATCGAAGCAGAAATTATGGCGGCATTAGCTCAGGAAATTACTGCTGAGATTGACCAAGAAGTTTTAGCTTCTTTACGTACTTTGGCTGGTTCAGCTCAAGAAACGTTTAACCAAGCGGCAGTTAGCGGTACAGCTACATTTGTTGGTGACGAACATGCGGCATTGTCCGTGTTAATCAACAAAGTTGCTAACAACATCGCGGCTAGAACAAGACGTGGCGCTGGTAACTACGCAGTGGTATCACCATTTGCGTTGACTATCCTACAGTCTGCTACAACTTCAGCGTTCGCAAGAACAACAGAAGGTACTTTCGAAGCTCCAACTAATACTAAAATGGTTGGAACACTTAACGGTGCAATGAAAGTATACGTAGACGCATACGCGGCTGACGGTACAGAGGTACTAGTTGGATACAAAGGCTCTTCAGAGTCTGATGCGGCGGCATTTTACTGCCCATACATTCCACTAATGTCAAGTGGCGTTGTGTTAGATCCTAGCACATTCGAACCAGTTGTGTCTTTCATGACTAGATACGGATATGTTGAGCTATCTAACGTGGCTTCTTCATTAGGTAACGCGGCTGACTACTTAGGTAAAGTTGCAATATCTAACGTAACTTTTAGCTAATAAACAGTTACAACGAATTAAAAAGGGCGGCTTTTGTCGCCCTTTTTTATGATGTTTTTATCTTACTAATATACCACTAAATAATATGCTTTAGACATTTCGGATTGGAGCATATAATCATGAATCTTGAGGAACTAATACAGCTTTGGCCTATTGCTGTGGCTTTTGTTTCATTAGTTATTGTATTAGCCAAAATGTATAACAGAATAGATACACTAGAAGATAAGGTAAAAACATTATTTGATCTATGGAATAGTAAAAAATAACATTTTGGACAACAAAATTAAAAAAAACAGTTGACAAATGCTTTTTTATTTGTTATATTGTATACATAAGCTAAAAACTTGTAGCTAGAGTTTTTATATAGTGCAAGGAAGAGGCGTTTACCAGAGCGTCGAACTTGGCTGTTTAGGGGTGGTACCCAGGCTTGGTAGTAGAAATACGCTGAGTCACATCGCTCTACCGAGCGGAAACAGGCTCCCTGGATTTGAGAATGGCATCTCGGTCGAGGGGTTGTAGGTATAACCGAGTCCTACCTATTTTGCTTATGCTAAAAAGGTCCTTCGGGGCCTTTTTTCTTGACTAATAGCTTATCTCCAAACAATGATAAATATATGTGTCATAGAGCATTGTACCTCTAGGGCATTAGAGGACTTATGCGGTACCCGCCGCGTAGACCTAGAACGTCAACTAAAGGAGAAAAAAATGGGAAGACCAGTTAATAAACGTAAGTTTGGTGCGTTAGCAGATGGCACTAACATTACAATCAACTGTAAGGTTGGAAGTAATGGCGCTTCAGTTGTTGGTATGATTAAAAGCCAACGTTCAGCTACAAAATTTTTAGTAGATGATGCAAAAGATGATTCAGGTAACGAAGGTATTTGTACACTAGTTGCTAAAGCATCTGGGTCATTAGGTGCAGATGAAATGTCTATTTCAGGACAAGTAGTTGGTGGCGGTGGTGTGTTCATCACTAAACTTTACAACAGAACTTGCAGAGATAACAATAACAATAGATACACCTATACTATTGAAGATGACTCAACTGTAAGTTTCTTACAGCTAACAGCTATCTAGAGAATTTGGGGGGTTAACGCCCCCCTAATTATTGGAATTTTGCAATGTCAAAGATATTAAATGTAAACACAGGCAATTACACAGTTAGAGTAGCTGATGGTTCTACTATAACTTTTGATACGGGTGCTACAGGCACAACTGCGGTTACAGGAAACTTAACAGTCGCAGGGACAACAACGACTATAAATTCTACCAACACTGACATTAAAGATAATATTATCTTTCTTAACAAGGGCGAAACTGGTGGAGGTATTACACTTAATCAGGCAGGTATAAGATTTGATAGAGGTACCTTTGCAGATCAACAATTTTTGTTTGATGAAACAGTAACACATAATGATCCAATTACGCAAACTGTAGTCTATGGATCTTTTATTTTTAAAGATGAAAATAATAAAACTACAGGAATTTTTACTAATTCAATTGCTACAGGCGGCGGCGATCTTTATTTGATCAACAGCGGCACTGGAGTAGTAAGTGTTAGCGGAACAAACGCTTATGAAAATCAAGTAACCGATGATGACGATATACCAAACAAAAAATATGTTGATGATGCTATCACAACAGGTGTACAAACTATCCAGGTTAACAGTATCCAAAGAGGAGATTCAACATTCACAGTTAAAGATTCAAGTTTGGATGGAGGCGTCAGCAGATTCCAGATCAAAGTAGATAATAATGAAGTTGCAATCTTTAGAAACGACAGTACAGAAATAGAGAACTTGTTATTTCAAGATAATACAATAACTACGACAACGAGTGGATCTGATTTAACTATCAGCAGTCAAGGTAGTCCTTTTGTAAAAATTGATAGCACGTTAAGAATGCCAGTGCAAGATGATTCAGCTGTAGTGGCTTCGTCAGCTACTATGATTGCTATCTTTGGTAAAGATCCAGACAAAGGCAAGACCGGAGTTTGGTTTAAGAACAAATATAATCATGAGGATGAATTGATAAGTACTAATAGATCACTACTATATAGTATGTTATTTTAAGGAAAGAATATGGCGATTGTAAACAAAAAGATAGGATTAACTGATACCGAAGTACTAGCTGTGCCGTTAGGCAGTAGATTTGCAGTGACAACAATTATGGTATGTAACACAGCATCTGCTGATACTGGTGGTGGAAATGATACTACTTTTGATCTACACTTTGTACCAAATGGACAGGCAAAGGGTAATACAGATCCTAACGCTAACCAAATCTTAAACGATTTGAAAATAGCTGGTGCAGATACTTTTACTTTGGATACAGAAAAAATTGTGTTAGAAGGTGGAGACAGAATCATTGCAGTTAGTCAGTCACCTGCTAATTTGGCAATGACTGTAAGTTATTTGGAAGTGTAATGAGATTTATCAAAGCATCTACAACTACCAGAGGAATCAATGCAGATACAAAAGGACTTAATATCGATTCCTTGGGTCTTGCTGAATTCAACACGGATAAGGCAGTCATTCCTCCTAAAGGAACACAGAATCAAAGACCTTTTAATCCAACTGAAGGTATGCTTAGATATAACACTGATGTTAGTAACTTTGAAGTATATCAAAATGGTGCTTGGAAACCTATTAGATTTAAGGAACCTATCCAAATTACACAACAAAATTTAGGTAATGGTAACGGAGTAGAAACAACATTTGGACCATTGAATTCAGGTGATTCATTTTATCCTGTGCCTATTTCAGAAAACAATATATTAGTAACGATTGAAAACGTATTTCAATTAGCAACAACTAACTATACTCTAGTTCAAAATCCTTCTTCAGGACCAGGCGCACCTTACGCCGCAGGTTGGTATCTAGTGTTTGGTACGCCCGTACCTACTGGAAAACCTGTACAAGTGCTACATAACTTCGACAAGTAATACAATAAATACTGTTGTAGAATCGAGGGAAATATTATGACACAAGTAGCCCGTATAGGCGGCCAGCTATTACAAGACAACTTACAACGTGAATTAGCTGATTTGGCTTTTGACACTGATCTATTGATTGTCAAAAGAGATAATACCCTTGGTATCGGCACTACAACTACTCCAAGAAATTTAACAATCAACGGAACTATGCGGACCACATCGGGTGGTTCGGATCCTGACATTGTTTTTGGCAACAGTTTAAAAGTAGGAGATTTTACTTTAGCTTCTTCTGGTATATCTACTGCAAGTGGAGATATAACAATCAAATCAACACATCCTGCAGGTTATATAAAAACAGCAGGTATAGGAAGTTATAATTTTGCAGTCAAGGGTGACGGGATACAAGCATTACAAACTAACGGCGGCATTGGTATAAGACCAGAAGTGTTTGACGGACAAACTGTAGCATGGGAAACAAATGCAAACTATGGAAATTATTGGTCACCAGGCCCAAGGAATAGTGCTAGTTCGGTTCCTAACGATATGGATAGGTTATATGATTATGCTATATCTTTATCTCAATCAGGTTCTTGGACTACAGAAGAATTGAATGCATTAGACTTTGATGGCGATGGTGATATTGATGTACAAGATGCTTTACAATTAAAAAATATGAATACACAGTTTGTAGGAGGTGTGGCATATCCTGCAACTAAAACACTAGCGGATCATAACAATACTACAGCATTTAAAGCCTATATAGAAAAATATTATCCAAACAGCGTACCACGTAAGTTACAAATACAATCAGGAGGAACTGTAACAGTAACAGGAAATGTGCATGCCACAGGAAATATTACATACGGTGGAACAACTTTAACAATTGGTGACGACTCAACAGATACAGCAAACTTTTTTGCAGACTTTCATGATAATATTACGCCCGACCTAGACAATGTATATCACCTAGGTAAAGACAATGATAGCACAGGACCAGAAAAAGGTTTTAGATTGTTTGTTCAGGACCTTAATGCTGATACGGTAAAAACAACTGGTATTACATATCAAGGAATAAACCTTACAAAAAATAATGGTATACTGTATGTCAGTAACGGAAACGGCAGTGACACAAATGAAGGTTATAGTCCTGGCGGTCCTTATGCAACAATTACAAAGGCTCTTAGCGTTGCTACAGCAGGAGACTTTATTTACATTTATCCTGGCACATATCAAGAAGCGTTTCCAATGACTGTTCCAGCTGGCGTAACAATTCAAGGAGATAGCATTAGAAGTGTCGAAGTTATGCCTACATCAGCTACGCAAAGTAATGACGCATTTTTATTAAATCCTGATACCACTATTGAAAATATTTCAATTAAAGATTTTTATTATGATTCTGGTAATGATAAAGGATATGCTTTTAGATTATCTAATAATTATAACATTGGTATTGTAGAACAGGTGATCGGACGTTCTCCTTACATTAGAAACGTTACAGTATTAACAAAAGGTTCAACGACTAGTGCAAGTGATCCAAGAGGATATGACTCAGGAGACGCAGGTAGAGGTGCATTAATAGATGGTAGTGTCGCGGTACAAAATTCAAGATCAGCAAGTTGTTTGTTTCATGCAGTAACTTTTATTACTCCTGGTGCTATAGGACTTACTGCAAAAAGTGGAGCTAGAATAGAATGGTTGAACAGTTTTACTTATTTTGCATCAACAGGAATAAAATTAGAACAAGGATCAGGAAGAACTGCCCCAGACGGAAGTACAGTTTATGGTGCAGAACTAAGAAGTATAGCAAGTGCTTGTGTTTATGGAAACAAAGGATTAGAAGCCGACGGAGCAAATAATTTAGCATATCTAATAAATCAAAACTTTGCTTATATAGGTTCTGGAAAAAATGTAACTAATGATAATACTTTAACAGTTAGAGCAAACGAAGTAATTAAATTAAACAATGCAAAAGTTTATTATACAACACAAGATCAAAGAGGAAATTTTAGAGTAGGAGATAATTTTCTTGTTGATTTAGAAAACGAAAGAACCAGTTTCGATGTCGAAAGTATTTTTGCACAAAATGCCACAGCACAAATTAGAGAAGGTAATAACACAATTACTTTACAACCAGGCTTGATTACACAAAATGAAATAGCTATTCAAGGTAATAGTATTGAAGCGTTTAGAAGTAATCTAAATTTAAATAGTGCTGGAAGTATTGTTTTTCAAGGAAATGTTAATGCTCCTTCTATTACTACAACAGGTAACTTAACTGTTGGAGGATCGCTCACAAGTTTGGGAGATAGTCCAACTGATACAGTAGATTTTAATACACCTATTAGCCAAAACTTTGTTCCAGGTAGTTCTGAGACAAAAGCACTAGGTAGTCCTAGCAAACGCTGGAATGAAGTAAATGCAGACACAGCCAATGTAAATACAGTTTCTATAGGAAACGGCCAATTAAAGACAAATGAAACAAATGCTGATTTATATTTGCAATCAATTAACAGTGGAAAAATAATAATTGACAATATTAATTTTAAATCAAACATAATTGAATCATCTACTGGAGATATTGTTTTCCAACCGACAACAGAATTAAAAATTGATTCTACTGGAGAATTAAGATTACCAAAAGGTGAAACAGCACAAAGACCAGCAGTAAAAGGCGGTATAAGATTTAACACAAATTACAACGGGTTTGAAGGAACTGAAACAGGTGGTCCTGTAAGTTTACAAGGCATATACGATTCAGATAGAGATACATATCTTGATCTTTCAAATAATCAGTTTAATTTTGTTACAGCAGGACAAACAAATCATACATTGAATGGAATTTTATTAGAAAGTAAAGGATTCAGTTCTGATGGCAAAATTAGTATAGATGGAAATACTATATCAACTGATCAACAAGATGGAACTTATCAACTTAAATCCAACGGTACAGGAAAAACAATTATAGGAGATTTACAGTTCCAATCAAACGATTTATTTAACAATTCTAACAACAACTTTATAATAAATCACACAAATAATAACGGACTTGCTTATCTTAAAATAGAAAATGTCAACGGTATAGTTCCGCCTGTTGGAACAACAGGACAAAGACCAGGAAGTCCAGAAGTAGGCACCACTAGATATAATACTACTCCAAGTGTAAATTATGTTGAAACTTGGAATGGATCTGCATGGATAAATGCCGCAGGAAATGTTGCTTCTATTGATACTGATCAGGTTGAAGCGTTAGCTTACGTATATAACCTTATCCTGGACTAAATCTAAAAATCATATAAATAAGTATAATGCAGTGAAGAGTAGGCCAATACTTCTGCAGGACAAACAGTGGTTAACCAGCTATGGGGTAGGTCCAAACAGGTTAGAGGCACACTAATGATGCCCGTATTGAGGAGTAGACATGGCAATTGGTCGCATATCGGGTCCGCTCTTAAAGTCGAATTTGTTGCGGAATGGCACAGATTTAGCTTTTGAGACCGACCTATTATATTTAGATGTAACAAACCGTCGAATCGGTGTAAAAACAACGTCACCTCAATATACATTAGACGTTCAAGGTGTAGCTAGAGTAACAGATCTAGAAATCACAAACAACACATTTCAAGTAGGTAACGTAACCTTAGATGGTACAACAGGAACTATCTCTACTTCAGCACAAGAATTTTCTATTGCAACAGCAGATAATACTATTGTTGGTAACAGAGTATTAATTGGTGATCTTGAGATCAATAATAATTTTATTGAAAACACAAACACCAACGGTGATCTTTTTATCAGAGCAAATGGAACAGGAACTGTTAATATTGTTGGTGACACACAAGTCAACGGTAACTTACATGCTACAGGTAATATATCAGCAGGTGGTAACATCACACTAGGTGATTCTGATACAGATAGCATTTTTATAAATGCTGATATTGCCAGTGATATTATGCCTGATGTACACAATACGTATAACATTGGTTCAGACGCTAAAAGATGGGCAACAGGATATTTTGCTAATGTAACCACAGATAACTTAACAACAAACGATTTAAACTTTGGAAGTATTAATCTTATTAGTACTCCGGGTAACCTATACTATGTTGGAATAAACGGAAGCGATAGTGCCACAGGAGCTCACCCGCAAGATCCAGTAAGAACGATTACAAAAGCATTACAACTTGCAGGCACAGGAGATACTGTTTACATATATCCCGGAACTTACCAAGAAGCTTTTCCAATGAATGTACCATTAGGTGTTACTGTAAAAGGACATAGCTTACGCTCAGTTGAAATTTCTCCTACAAGTGGAACACAAAGTAAAGATGCATTTTTAATGCAAGGTGATTCAACTGTAGAAGATTTAACTATTAAAGATTTTTTCTATAATGCAGGTACTAACGAAGGTTATGCATTTAAATTTGCACCTAACTTTAGAGTATATTTAAGATCTCCTTACGTAAGAAATGTAACTGTTATTACACAAGGAACCACAACAAGTAATACAGATCCAAGAGGATTTGCATCAGGCGATGCTGGTAGAGGTGCTTATCTAGACGGAAGTATTGCAAACACAGATTCCAAAGAATCAGGAATGTTGTTTCATTCTGTGACTTTTATTACTCCAGGAGTTACAGGATTGAAAGTCACAAACGGGTCAAGAGTTGAATGGTTAAATTGTTTTACTTATTTTGCAGACAAAGGAATAGAAATTGTTGACGGTTCTGCAGGTTTAAAAGGTGACGGAAAAACCAAAATTAAATACAGTGGATTAAGCGGATCGGCACCTGTTGCAGGAAATAACATTACATTGTATAATGCAAACGGCGTACAACTTGCAACAGCAGTAATTGAATCTGTTGCAACGAATGAAGTCATAATAGATGGAAAAGCAACAGGGTTCATCACACCATTAAGCAGAAATAAAAAAACAGTGACAGCAGTAGGCAATGCACAAATTGCCACAACTGCACCTGTGAAGTTTGGCACTGGTATTGGATTGTTTGACGGTGTTGGAGATAGATTTACAATCACTACCCAAACTGATTTTGGATTTGGTACTGGAGATTTTTCAATAGAATGTATTTTGTATCTATCAGACGATACTGGCACTGAATCCATGTTTGATTTTAGAGCAGGTTCAGATACAGACAATGCTTTACATTTTTACACAGTTGATAGAAAACCAAAAGTAGCAATTGGTAACACACTTATTATGCAACCAAATGTAACATTGATTAATACTACTTTTTATCATTTAATGGTATCTAGAGTAGGTAATACAATGAAACTTTTTGTAGACGGAAGTGCAATAGATACTGTCACAGACAGCACAGATTTAGGAACAACTAAACCTTTAACAATAGGTTCAAAATATGACGGAAGCACTAGTTTCTTACAAGGTAGGTTAGATGATATAAGAGTAAGAAAAGGTACAGGCGAATCTGCAAACTTTACTAATCCAACAGCATCAGCAGTAGTTGATGCAAGTACAGTTTTAAAATTAACTTTTGACGGAGATAACGGAAGTCAAGTAATTACAGATGATGACACATTTGTACAAGATATAAGATTTACAGGCGGATCAACAGCAACAGCATTAACACTTATTGATCATACAGATTTTGGTGGCGAGATTAGATCAATAGCAAGTGCTTGTGTCTACGGAAATTACGGGTTGTATGGTGACGGATCTGGTGTAACTGTTTATGCAATAGGAATGAATCTTGCATATATTGGTGTTGGTAAAGATGTAACTAATGATACAACACAAGTGATTCAAGCAAATGAAGTTACTGCCTTAAATGGTGCAAACATTTATTTCAGCACAGTTGATCACAAAGGTGACTTTAGAGTTGGAGACTTGTTTAGAGTCAATCAATCAACAGGCGAAGTCACGTTTACAAATGCAGAATTTTTATTTAACAACAATCAAGGTATTACATTTACTGACGGAGTAAACACTACAATCATTGACGGCACAAAAGTTGAATCAGGTGCAATTCGAATTAGCGGAAATACTATTTCAAGTACAAGTGGAAATATTAATCTTAACAGCTCAGGAGGTACAATTAACCTTCAGGATGATGTCCAAGTAACTGGTAATTTAGATGTAACAGGTAATGTAGCAGTTGGTGGTAATATTACGCTTGGTGACGAAACAACTGATACAATTGATATTCAGGCACAAATTGCAAGTGACATTATTCCAAGTGTAGATAACACTTACAAATTAGGAACAACAAATTTAGCTTGGTCTGAATTAAATGTTGGAAAAGCGGTAATAGACGATATTACCATTGACAATGATACAATATCTTCCACTTCAAGTGCAGGTAACATTAACTTTGTTCCAAACGGTGCAGGTAAGATTATAATTGACAATTTAAGATTTGATTCTAATATAATTTCTAATCCAAGTGGTGATATTGTTTTAGACCCTAATTCAGAATCAGTTCAAGTTAATAGTACAGGAGCACTGGTGTTGCCTAAAGGATCAACAGCTCAAAGACCTGGATCAGCAGTCACAGGGATGATAAGATATAACACTGATACAAATGTTTTTGAAGCATATGACGGCCAGTGGTCAACACTAGGCGGTGTATATGATACTGATAGAGATACTTATATCACTGCTGAAAATACGCCAGGTGCTGATGATGATAAAATACGGTTTTATGCAGGCGGATCAGAAGTAGCAAGTGTTACAGAAAACAGATTTGATATCAAAAAACTAGAAGTAGACGATATTTCAGTGTCTGGTGATACAATACAAACTATTACGACTAACCAAAATTTGAATCTAACTGCAAATGGTGGTGGTTTTGTTTCAATAGAAAACTTTAGTTTTAATGGAAATCAGATAACTAATAATGTAAATGGTGCAGTTACTACCTTAAAGCAAGTTGGTACAGGGTACTTTAAAGTACAAGGTACAGGTGGATTTGTTATACCCGTTGGTAATAACGCAAATAGACATCCTAGTCCAGAAACTGGAATGATGCGTTATAACACAGTAGAAGATAGGGTTGAAATCTACGATATTGCAGGAAACTGGGTATCAGTTGCAGGGTCAACAGGTGCTGTTACATTTAACGATGCAGAGGAGATTGCAATTAAACTTGCACTAACTTTATAGGAATAGAATATGGCGACAAATTTTAAAAACATAATTGCAAAAGATGTAGGAACGCAAAGGGTTGCTGTTTATACAACACCAGCGGCGACTAGTACTACAATTATCGGAATGAATATTGCAAACTTAACTGGTTCAATGGTAAACTGTAGCGTTGAAATAGGAGACGAAGCAAGTAACATAGGATTTTTAGTAAAGGACATGCCAATAGCACCTAATTCATCAATGAAACCAATAGGAAAAGGTGAAAAAATTGTTATGGATGCAACGAATGTGCTTTATGTAACATCTAATCAAACAGATTCACTAGATGTGATTCTTAGTATAGTGGAGATAGTATAATGGCTGATACATTTATGGGGCAAAGCATCACCGATATGGTGAACCAAACAGATGCTAGATATTTTTATGGTTTACGTAGAACAGATGACGGTGAGCTTTTCTTTGCTAAAATTGATCAACTTCATGCAGGAGAAAGTTTACAGCTTAATGTTGAAGGCGATCCGGCAAATAATTATGAAGATTTTGAAATGGGTGAAAATTTTTATGAAGGCAGAAATGTTAATCATGAAAAAACCTATGAAAACTTAAGATACGAACAGTATAAATGGGATAATAGAAGTTTACTGTATTTTATAGATGACAGTGGAAATTTATGCGTAAAAATAAATGAGGAACATACATACCCAACAGGAGTATAATAAATACATAAAAGGTTGTAAAAAATGGCAGAATTTAAATTAAGTAAAATAAGATTTAACTGGAAAGGCTCGTGGAGTAGTGGTACAGACTTTATCGTAGATGATATGATAGAGTACAACGGCTTTACCTACGTTGCTTTAAGGACACATACATCAGCAGAATTTTATAACGATCTTGTTGGAACTGATGTTACACCGGCTAGACCAAAATGGAAAAAACAATCAGAAGGTAAAAGCTGGAAAAATATATGGACAGTTAGTACTTATTATTCAATAGGTAATTTAGTAAAATATGGTGCGTCGGTATATGAATGTACAGAAGCACATACATCTTCTGCAACTTTTTCATCTGCAACAGACGGTTTGATAGCAGACATTAATAAATGGACACTAGTTGCTGTTTCGTCAGCTGATTGGAAATACAACTGGACAGTAAGCACATTATACAGAATAAACGATCTTGTAAGATATAACGGTAAAGTCTATAAATGTACAGCTCAGCATGTTTCAGCCTCAACTGTATTAGCTGGACTTGAAAATGATCAAAACAAATGGACAATTTTATCTGATTCAGATACTTGGAGAGCTACTTGGTCAATTGGTACAAGATATAAAACAAATGATATTGTCAAGTATGGCGGCATAGTATACAAATGCGTAATAGGACATACTTCTGCAGATAACACCGCATTAGGTTTAGAAGAAGATCAATCCAAGTGGGAAATACAGAGTGAAGGAATAGAATACGTCACCAAAACTAATCAACAAACTGGAGAAATATCAGGTGAGTGGCAGGCTGGTTATAGATATAAAAAGAATGATATTGTTAAACGCGGCGGTAATATAGTTAAAGCAACAAGCGGACACACATCAAGCACAGGTGGTGATGGATTTAAAACAGACCAAGCGACAGGAAAATGGGCAGTATACCTTCCAGGTTCCGAATATGAAAATGTTTGGGCGACAGATGTTTATTATCAACCAGGTGACCTTGTGTTATACGGTGGATACATTTACAAATCATTAAGTTATAATGTTGGGTATAATCCATCACAATGGCCTACAGATTGGAACGTAACTTTCGAAGGATACAACTTTAGAAATGATTGGAACAATCAAGGTTCAGAAGATAGTTCAGCAATTTTAGATTATAAAACAGGTGACTTTGTTAGACTGCAAGGTAGTTTGTATATTGCTATTCAAGATAGCACAAACTTACAACCGGATCAGTGGCCTACTTACTGGGAAAAGGTAATTGATGGTAGAAACCATAGAGATTTCTGGGAAGACAATCAAGAATACTATGCAGGTGATATTGTTTCTTGGCAAGGTTCTGCTTACGTCTGTTTAAAATATCATAGATCAACTGAATCAGATTCTAGACCAGATCTTGATGTAGAACAACCAGATCAAAATTACTGGAAGTATATGATCATTGGTACAAGAACAAATAAACTTGCAAGGAAAGGTGATCTTAAAACTTTTGAAGATCAAGATTCAACAGCAGTTGATACACAGAGATTAGCAATTGGTACTACTGGACAAGCACTTAGAGTAACAAACGGCTTACCTTCTTGGGACACAATAGACTTTCAAAGAAAAGTTTACTATGTTTCACAAGACGGAATAGATGACGCATCACAAGGTGGTACAATAAATGCGCCTTTTAAAACAATTAGATTTGCTTGTAGCTATCTATTACAGGACGAACCTAATAGGGTTGGTATAGGTGCAACTATACAAGTAGCCGCAGGTGATTATCCAGAAATATTACCTATTAGTATACCAGCACTCACAGTTGTCCAAGGTTCTGAATTAAGATCAACACAGATTAGACCTGCTATAGCAGGACAAGATGTAGTGGCAGGAGAAAGAACTGTTGCTAATCCTAATCCAGCAAATTTAACTATCCCGACCAATAACGTTAATTCAAACATGTTCTATGTTAGAAACAGTTGTGGTATTAGAAATTGTACACTAAAAGGTTTGACAGGTACACTTGGCACAGCAAACACTTATGGTACAAAAAGACCAAGTGGTGGTGCTTTTGTATCATTAGATCCAGGCACAGGAACAAGCGATACAAGTGTTTGGATTGCAACAGCAAATAAAATGCAATACACTCCAACCGGGGGATCATATAATCCAGCAACGGGTGTCATGAGCTTAACTATTCCAACAGCAGAATATACTCCAACAACAGGAACAACTTACGATCCTGCAACAGGATTAATGAAAATAGAGTTCGGAACTGTACACGGATTGGCAGTTGGTGAAGAAATTTCATTTGATAATGACAGTATTACTTTTACTTGTGCTAAAGACAATTTTGATTCAAATCACACATATCCAAGAGTCACAGACCCAGCTTACGGTGAGAAGCGTAAAATTATGGCAATTACGCCAACAAGCATCACAGTAAACGTTGGAATAAATCCAGACGGAGTATACGAACACAGATTCGTAAGTGCAGATAACGGAGCAGTCAACTGGGCACACAATATCAAAGTAGGACAAGCAGTAAGTATTGATGCAGGTAGCTTGGTATGGACTTGTGCTATGGACAGTCATCAAACAGATCATCCTTATCCAAGAACAACTGATCCTTATTACAATAAGAAAATTTTAATTACAGGCGTTGGTGCAACAAGCATTACAATGAATGTAGGAATAAGTTCAAATACATCTGCACACTTATTTAAGAGTGCATCAGCAGGTGCAGTCAACATGGAAAGAATACAGTCTGGTAAATCTCCATACATTCAAGGAGTAACAACAGTAGGTGATAACTGTGTTGGTATGAAGATTGACGGATCATTACACGATGGTGGAAATAGATCCATTGTTGCTAACGACTTTACACAGGTATTAAGTGATGGTATTGGTTACTGGGCAACAAACTTAGGACGTTCTGAACTTGTGTCAGTGTTTACATATTACGCACATATTGGTTATTTGGCAGAAAATGGCGGCATAATGAGAGCAACAAACGGAAACAATTCATATGGAGACTTTGGTTCAGTTGCTGAAGGTTACGACACTACAGAAACTCCGCAAACTGTAACAGTAGATAACAGGACCGGTGAAGCGGCAGTAGAAGATCTAATTGTTGGTAACACTAACATACTTGCTTTAGCTTACAACAATAATGGACAATCATATACAAGTGCAACAGCTTCCGTAACACAAGCCAATGGTACTGGTCTTGATATGAGATGGCAAGAAATTAGAAATGGTGCTATTGATAGAATTACTTTAGATCTTCCTCCTAATGATGCAAGTACTAATATAGGTGGTAGAGGTTACAAATTTGCGGCAAATAATGCACAAGCTGGAGACACAGATCAAATTACATTAGCGGCGTCAGAAACAAGAACTGCCGCACAAATGAATGGCTTAAGAATTTACATCAAGGGCGGTGTTGGCTCAGGACAATACGGTTACATTTGGAATTATGATCCAGCAACAAAAGTTGCAATGGTATACAGAGAATCAGATAATCAACCTGGTTGGGACAATATTGTGCCAGGCAAAGTTTCTGCAACTGTTTTAAATGCAACAACGGAATATGAATACGAACCACGAGTAAGTTTCTCAGATCCACCATATGCTCAAACAAATAATTCATTGGCGGCAGGTGCAACTGATATAGGTTATTCCAGTGGTACAGGACATTTTTACTATGCAGTTACAGGAACTTCCGATTGGTGGGTATCAACCGATGGTTCACTTTGGACACAAAGAGATACATCTTCTTCATTAGGAAACAAACAGTGGACACATTTTAGTAAAGGTGGAATGTTAATTGTTGGTGTTGCAAATAATGATGCAGTAATGGGTTTCTCAAATGATGGTATTGTTTGGGACACATCTACTTTACCTAATGGTCATCCTTGGACTGGTGTGCAACTAGGCGGTTCAGATGGTAAAACAATTATGGCAGTTGCTGATGGCACCGCCAAAATTTATAGATCACGTTTAACAACAGACGGAACATCAACTATTGTTCCTTCTACTTGGACAAACCCAGACGCTAATACTACTGATCATGTAGGTATTGCCTACGGAGCAGGCAAATGGATTGCAATGGGTAAAACAGGAACAACAAGTGTATCAACAGATGATGGTTTAACTTGGTCAGCAGGCGCGGCAGTTACACTAGACGGAACTGAAGAATATAGTGATATTGTTTTTGGTAATAACTGTTGGGTTGCGTCATTAGACAATGCAGATAGAATTATTTATAGTGCTGATGGAAGCACTTGGTATGACTCAGGATTAGTTGGAGACTCAGGTAGAGAAGATTGGAAAATAGCTTATGCACAAGGAGTGTTTGTTGCAACAAGTTCAACAGGAACAACTTTGACATCTGACAACGGATATATTTGGAAAATTAGAGGAGCATCAGGAAATTTAACAACTATCACAGGCGGTGTAAAAAATGGCATGCCTGCTTTTGTTGGAAGAAATAGCGGAACAACAGGAAACATAATTACTGCTGGAGCAAGAGCAATAGGTAGAGTAAAAATTACTAATGGAAAAATAGAAAAATTCAAGTTATATGATCCAGGAAGTGGATATTCTGTAGCACCTACAGTTACAGTGTATGACCCAGAAGAATATGGTGAGCCTTACTATACTGTTTCAATTAAAAATGGTGTGTTACCTCAACCTATATTCTATAACAGAGGTTCGGGATATCAAAGTGCCTTGATTGCACTTACTGGAGACGGTTTTGCTGAAGAATTACAAATTGGAAATACTATGAAAATCTCCAATGTATCGTCAATACCAGGACCTGGAGCAAACTTTAGAATTTCTGGACAAGATGATGTAATTTATAGAGTTGTTAAAGTAACTGCATCAAGTGGAACATCACCAAATATTAAGTTGACTTTCCAAATATCTCCATTGCTGACTCGATCAACTGCTCCGGCACACGGCACATCAGCCACTATTAGAGAAAGATATAGTCAATGTAGATTGACAGGACATGATTTCTTGGATATTGGTACAGGAAATTTTGAAAATACAAACTATCCTGGATTGTATGTATTTGGGCAAACTAATGCTAATGAAACTACACAAGCAAATGAAGTTGTAGAAGCTAACGGTGGTAGAGTGTTTTATACATCAACAGACCAAGATGGTAACTACAGAGTTGGAGAACTATTCAAAGTAAGCCAAGCACAGGGTGGTGTAACTTTAAGTGCTGATTTCTTTGATTTGACAGGCCTAAGTGAGTTGAGACTGGGTGGTATAAGTTTAGGTGGATCGCAGGCTACAATTAATGAATTTTCAACAGATAATACGTTTGTTGCATCATCAAATAGCATAGTTCCTACACAAAGAGCATTGAAATCCTATATTGAAAATAGATTTTCAGGCGGTGGTGCTAACTTGTTTACTAACGAACTAACAACTGGACAGATCAAATTGCAAGGAAGAACTATTTCCAACACAGCAGGATCAAATAACCCTGATGCAATGACAACTGTAAGTCCTACGTTTATTGTAAACGGCCCACTGGGCGGCGGACTAGCGGCACTTAATATGTTCTTCTCAGCTAGAACTGAACGAGATGAGTTTAACGGATAATGATAAATATGTATAATACCAAGAACGGAGCAAACAATGGCAGAATTTAAATTAGGTAGAATTAGATTTATATGGAAGGATAACTGGGCAGGCTCTACAGCTTATCTAAAAGATGATGTTATTAGATATGGTGGTAGAACTTACGTTTGTGTTACCGGACATACTTCAACATCTAACTTCTATGATGATCTTTCTAATTGGAACAATTTTAGTGATGGTACACAATGGAAAGCGGATTGGTCACAATCAACATTTTACAAAATTAATGATATTGTAAGATACGGTGGTATCATTTATCTATGTAAAACTGGACATACAGCACAAGCAACACTTGAAGCTGATCAATCAAAATGGGATCAATTTGCTACATCAATTGACTGGAAAGATAACTGGGTAGCAGGAACAGTTTATAAAGCTAACGACTTGGTAAAATATGGTGGAAACATTTACATTTGTAACACTGGTCATACTGCCGCGGCCACAAATGCACTTGGACTAGAAGCTGACATATTAAAATGGGATCTATTCTCAGAAGGTCAAGATTGGAAAACTAATTGGGCTATAAACACAAGATACAAAGTTAATGACATTGTCAAGTATGGCGGAACACTTTATATTTGTAATACTGGTCATACATCAAATGCTACAGCGGCAAATGGTCTAGAAGCTGATCAAGCCAAGTGGGATTATTTTAACAGAGGTATTGAATACTTAGGTGAATGGGTAAACAGTTATAGATATAAAGTAAATGATGTTGTACTTTACGGTGCAACACTTTGGATTTGTACAACGCAACATACTTCAGTTGCAACTAATCCTGATTCACAATTAGGAACATTACAAGCTGATATAACAAAATGGGATAAATTTGTTCCAGGATTAGAATTTGAAAACAGCTGGCAAGGTGATGAAAGATATCAACCAGGTGACTTTGTTACTTACGGTGGTAATCAATATGTTGCTAATCAAAACGTATATGGTGAACTTCCTCCGTCAAGTGATAAATGGGATCTTGTAACTTCTGGATTTAATTTAAGAGGTGACTGGGGTGCAGACTCAACTAACCAAGAATATAGAATCGGTGATGTTGTAAGACTAGGCGGTTATACTTATGTTGCAACAGCTAACAGTACAGGACAGCGTCCACCAAACACAACTTATTGGGGAAGATTAAACCAAGGTATTGAATGGAAAGACACATGGACAACTGCAACACTTTATGATGCAGGTGATGCCGTTCGTTACGGTTTGATAAGTTACATTTGTGTGTTAGCACATACTTCGGATACTGCAAAAAGACCAGACAATGATACATCAGGTACATACTGGAAAAACTTGGCATCAGGTGCTGAAGAAAGTTCAATTACTACACAAGGTGATTTATTATACTATGGTGGTTCAGGACCGACTAGATTACCAATCGGTAAAGAAGGACAGATATTAAGCGTATCAAGTGGTGGCTTACCAGAATGGAAAGATTTTGGTAGTACTCCAGACGTATACTATGTTGGTACAAATGGTGCCGACAATGCTTATCCAACAAATGGAGCAACATTAGATCGTCCTTGGAAAACCATTAGAGCGGCTTGTGAAGCAATTGAGGCCGGAGCAAGAAATCCTAATGCTGGTTACTTGTTAAAAGTCAACAGAAGATTTATTGCATATGAAACGGCAAAATGGGCTAAAAGACAAATTATTACACAAACATCTCCATTCTTTATTGGGTTTAGTTTTAATGAAGCAAAGTTTGAAAGACTTGCGGCGTTTGCCATTGATGCTTTAATTATAGATCTTACAAAAGGTGGAAACAGAGAATCACGTAGAGTGTCACAGGCAATGAAAGACAATGTAAGTGGTGATTACTTTGATACAGGATCCGAAGCACAAAACGTTGCGGCACTTAATTTTGTAATTAGTATTGCTACTGACGTAATTAATAGTGCAACTCCGTCAGCAGATTATCAAGACCTTGATAGTGTACCTTCTGCGGATAGATACTTACAAATCAAAGATGCAACTAACTATCCAGCAGAATCAGGTGCAGTTGCAGAAATTACAGCTAACATGGTGTTAATTACATCAGCTGTTTCACTTGGTGCAGGTTATACTATTCCTGCAGAAGTATTCAAACATACAATTATTTTTGTAAAAACTGGAGAATATAGAGAAGTACTTCCTATTAGAGTTCCAGAAAGATGTGCGATACAAGGTGACGAACTACGTTCAACAAAAGTTCTACCAGCGGGTCAGCAAACACAATCAACTGATACTACATATTCACTTGCTGGAATATTACATATGAAATCAATAATTGATAATATTGTTGAGGGTGCTTCAGTAACAGCACAGACAGGAAATGCGTTATCNCAAAATGTTTCAAAACCTCTAAGTACATCAGCAGTAGGTGATATTCTTGAAGAACTATGTCAAGAATTACACGATAAAATTGATTATGAAATAAATGGTGCTTCTGGAGATTCAACAGCACCNACGTTTAGAGGCAATAACACAAGAGTTGATGATTTAGATAAAATGTCAGCTATTAGATTNTTAGAACTAAACAAAGATTTTATTGCTAGAGATGTAACAAAATACATTACTGTAAACTATCCTTCATATAGTTTTGACTCTACGGCTTGCGAAAGAGATGTAAGAGCTTACCTNAATGGATTTATTTACGACTTAATTTATCCAGGNAATTATCAAACACTTTATAATGGTACGTACTATGCCAACTCAGCAAGAACAAATGGATCTATCTTAGAAAACATGTTCTTGTTTAGAGATGCAACAGGCTTAAGAAACATGACAGTAAGTGGATTGACAGGTACATTAAGTTCAGCAAATGCATATGGAACCAAACGTCCTACAGCAGGTGCGTATGCATCGCTTGATCCAGGATGGGGACCAGATGATAACAGAACTTGGATTACCACACGTTCTCCTTACGTACAAGGTGTAACCACATTTGGTACAGCTTGTGTAGGAATGAAAGTTGATGGAAGTATTCATAATGGTGGTAACGATTCTATTGTTGCTAACGACTTTACACAGGTATTAAGTGATGGTATCGGTGCATGGGTAACTAACTTAGGTAGGGCAGAACTTGTATCAGTGTTCTCATACTACGGACACATTGGATACCTTGCAGAAAACGGCGGCAAGATTAGAGGCACAAACGGTAACTGTTCATACGGTGACAAAGGTGCTGTATCAGAATTTATAGATGTCACAGAAGTTCCAATTACTGGTGGAGTAGATAATAGAAAACGCGAAGCACAAATTGGAAGAGCTTTAACAGACGGTAGTGCTATTATACATTTTGAATACACAAATGCAGGTAACAATTACAGTAACTCAACTTATACAGTAACAGGTAATGGATACGGAGCCGCTATTGCAAACGGTAACTATGTAAACAACGGTATATTTGAAATTAGATTAAGAAATCCAGACGACGGATCAACTTACAATGAAAATGACTTAGATAATGATGGTTCATTAAATGATCCAGATACAGTGGGTGGTAGAGGCTATGTGTTTAGTGAAAACACTGCACAAGGCGGTACTGCATCTACAATTACGTTGTCAAATACTGAAACTGCAAATACTACAAAATATATTGGTATGAGAGTTGTAATTACAGCAGGTACAGGTGCAGGACAATATGCACAAATCACAAGTTACAATCCAGGAACTAAAGTAGCCAATGTTGCGAAGGAGTCAGACGGTACAGCAGGATGGAATACATGGCACCATTCAAATGGTATCGCGACAACACTTGATGCGACTACAACCTACTCAATTGAACCAAGAGTATACTTCACAGGCGGTGGAGGTACAGGTGCTCAAGTAAGAGCTAAAGTGGCTTCAGGCAGAATTGTAAACTTCTTTATTATTAATCCAGGAAGTGGATACACGCAAACTCCAGCTATGACAATAGTGGATCCAAATGAAACTATTGAAGCACCATTCCAAATAAGAATAGGTAACGGAGTTTTAGCACAACCTACTTGGACTAATAGAGGAACTGACTTTGAAACTGCAGGCGGTACAGTAAGTGGTAACGGGTACGGAGATATTTTCCAATCTGAGAAGTTCTTAAATGTTTATGGATTGACAGATATACCAGAGCCAGGAGCTAACTTAGAAATTGCAGGTGATAGTAGATTCTTTAAAATTGTTTTTGTTAGAGAATTGACAGGTAGTGCAGGAAATTATGCGGCAAACTTACAAGTTTCACCTAACTTGGGAATTGAACAAGCCCCAATACACGGTGCTAACTTAACTATTAGAAAGCGATTTAGTCAAGTTAGATTAACAGGACACGATTTCTTAGATATTGGTACAGGTAACTTTGCAAGTACAAACTATCCAGGAACTCCTTCAATACCAGCAGACGCAAATGACGAAGTAACAGAATCCGGTGGCGGTAGAATATTCTACACATCAACAGACCAAGATGGTAACTTTAGAGTTGGTAGATTGTTTAACGTAGAACAATCAACTGGATCAGCGAGCTTGAATACAAGTGCATTTAGCCTAGCAGGACTGCAAGAACTTTCGCTAGGTGCAGTTGGACTTGGTCAAGGTGGAGCAACTATTAATGAATTTAGTACAGACGGTACGTTTAGTGCAAACTCAGATAATGTAGTTCCGACACAGGCGGCTATTATAACTTACATCAATTCACAAATTGGTGGAGGTTCAAGTAGTCTAAACGTAAACGCGGTGACGGCTGGTAAGATCAACCTAACCGGTAACACAATCAGTACAACAGATAATTCACCAATTACTGTAAACACAGGAATGAATTTTAATGGTGGTGTAGCAGGAACACCTGTTGCATTTTCGTACTTTTTGACGAGCAAAACATAATGGCTAAATATAACTATAGGAGTGAAAAATGGCATCAGGAATATTAGGATCAACAGATCTTTCAGCAAACAGCGATACCAGTGTTTATACAGTTCCTGCTAGTACTTATAGTGTTGTAACAGTTTCTGTATGTAATAGGCATGCGACTAATACAGCAAGTGTAAGAATAGCATGTGCTACTAGTGGAACACCAGGTTCGGCTGATTACCTTGAGTACGACGTTTCCGTTGGACCCAATGGTGTGTTAGAAAGAACAGGTATTGTCGTGGAAGCGGCAAGGCAGGTAATTGTTAGATCATCCCAAGCATCTGTAACAGCAGTTGTGATGGGCATTGAGACAGCAGTACCGGCGTAATATAAAGGATAGGAAAAAATGGGAAGAAGAATTTCAGTAGGTTCACCAGGTTTAACTATACCTTATGGGACAACAGCACAAAGAGTTGCTGGAGCAGGTGATGGAGCACTAAGGTACAACACAGAAGTAAATGTGTTAGAACTTTATAGTACTGCACAAAGCGCCTGGTTACCAGTTGGTACTTTAAGTGCTAAAACAGTTACTACCACATACTCAGCTAATTCAGGAGAACAGATATTCTGTGATACTAATGGCGGAGGATTTACTATAACACTACCAGGTAGTCCAGCTACAGGTGACGTGATAAGATTTTACGATTTACGTAAAACTTTTGATAGTAATGCCTTAACTATTGGCAGAAACGGCAAACTTATCCAAGGCGATGCGGCTAATATGACTGTTAACTCAGAAGGTGCGGCGTTTGACTTGGTTTATTCAGGTGATTCATACGGTTGGCGTATCTTTACTGTATAATATTGTTGGAGAAGGAACCAAATGGCAACATATTCAAGTTATAAAAAAGTGACATCAGATGCTATTCCGACTGATACCATAACGGCGGCAAAGTTGGCTCCGGGTGCAGGATCGTGTAGAAGAGTCCAATGGATATATCATCCAAGAGGAATGCAATGTCATGATTGTTCATCTGCGGGTGACTGTTGTGGTCAAGCATGTGGATATTGTTGTTACTGGTGTGTTCCAGCAAACGTTTATAAAGTAACCTTTGAAATTTGGTCCGGTGGAGGTGGTTCAGCAGGTCATACTTGTTGTAACTGTTGTTCATTTTCAATTGGCGGACATGGCGGCGGATATGCCCACAAGACAATCAATACACAACCAAACTGTAAGTATACGGTATGTGCTGGCGGAAGCTGGCCATGTGATAAAGCACACACCTGTGCAGGTGGAATGGGATGCCGTTCTTATGTAAACGGACACAATCTATCTAATTTTTGTGTTGTAGGTGGTTGTTCGGGTTGGATGTGTAATGGNGATGCATGGGGTCAAAGGCACTTAACAAGTCTTTGTGCATCATGTTTAATATGCGGTGTGTTTGGACACGATTTTGGATTTGGTGGTTCACCAGGGTTTAAAGCTGGAACTACTATCTGTAGATGTCACGGTCAAACATCATGGACAGGGACAGGTGCAGGTATTGGTAAATATATGCAAACAAGCACTAACGAAGCTTGGTGCGCCTGTGGATGTCATGTTAATTTTCCATCAGGAGGTGGTACACCGGGTACTTCAAGTTATTGTGGAAATTGGGCAAAGTGTTGTGCTGGAGGATCAGGACAAGGCGGCTCAGGAATAGTAAAGATAACATACGTTTAGGAGTAATAGATGGCAACATACGCAAGTTATAAAACACTAACATCAGAAAACTTTATTGATGGAAGTATTACTGCGTCTAAGTTAGGTGCTGGTGCCGGACATCAGTATTACACCAAATGGATTTATAATGAAAGAGGACAATTATGTCAGCATTGTGCTGATGCAGGCGACTGTTGTCAACAAGCAAATGGTAAATGTTGTTACTGGGTTGTACCTTCAAATGTAAACAAAGTAACATTTGAAATTTGGTCAGGAGGTGGAGCCGGAGCAGGCGCTACATGCTGTAACAACTGTATGCACTCAGCAGGTGGATCAGGTGGAAACTACGCTGTAAAAACTATCACTACATCATCCGGTTGCGGATATACAGTATGTGCAGGTGGAACATGGCCTTGTAGTAAATCACATACTTGTTCAGCAGGTATGGGATGTCGTTCATATGTAAATGGACATAATCTATCAAATTTTTGTGTAACTGGTGGTTGCCCTGGTTGGATGTGTAACGGCGGTGCATGGGGACCTAATCATACACAGACCTGTGCCAACTGTAATATTTGTGGTATATTTGGAGCAGATTTTGGAATAATGGGATCAACTGGAGTAACAGGTGGTCATGGAGGATGTCAATGTAGATCAGCAGACTGGATGCAAACTGGTGTTGCACCGTTTGTAGGAAAACAAGGTGTACACGCACACGCAGAAGCATGGTGCGGTTGTGCATGTTATACAAACTGGCCAGCTGGTGGTGGAATGACAGGAACAAGTTCATATTGTAATAACTGGGCAAAATGCTGTGCTGGTGGTAATATGGGTGGTTCTGGAATAGTAAAGATAACATACGCATAGGAAAATAGAATGGCAACATACGCAAGTTATAAAAAAGTAGCAACAGACTCAATAGTTGACGGTTCGCTTACTTCCGATGATCTGGCACCTGGTGCTGGTCATGCCATGGGTGTACAATGGATCTATAACGAAAGAGGAATGGCGTGTCATAACTGTGCTAGACAAAGTGGTTGTTGTCAACAGGCAAATGGTAAATGTTGTTACTGGTGTGTTCCAACAGGTGTATCAACAGTACAATTTGAAATTTGGTCTGGTGGCGGCGGTGGACCAGGAATGACTTGCTGTAATTGTTGTTCTTTTACCGTAGGCGGTTCTGGTGGTAACTATGCTTCTAAGACGATTAGTACTGCACCAGGCTGTAAATATTCAGTATGTGCTGGCGGGGCATGGCCATGTGGAAAAGCTCATGGTTGTTCAGCTAGTATGGGTTGTAAATCATATGTAAATGGATATAATTTAAGCAACTTCTGTACTACAGGTGGCTGTGGTGGTTGGATGTGTAATGGAGATGCTTGGGGACCAAGACACTCACATTCATGTTCAAACTGTAATATCTGTGGAATCTTCGGTGCTGACTTTGGAATGATGGGATCATCAGGATGGGAACCAGGACACGGTGGATGCCATTGTTGGTTTACGTATTCAGGATCAGGATCTGCACCACAATTTGGTAGAATGCAAGTTGGTGTAACCAACGAAGCATGGTGTTCATGTGGATGTCATATTGACTGGCCAGCAGGCGGTGGACAAGCGGGTGTTAGTTCATACTGCGGAAACTGGGCAAAATGTTGTGCAGGAGGCTCTGGACAGGGCGGTTCCGGAGTTGTTAGAATAACTTTTATGTAAAGATGATAAATACTTATAGGAGCATATAAGCAATGAGCAGAAGAATAGAAAAACAATTTACATATCCTGTTTGGGATAAGTGGAGAGAAAATAGCTTTACCGAAGGGCGTACTGCTACACATACATATAAAGGTCCAGAATTTTTGACTTTTGAAGTATGTCATGATAAGAATTCAGATGATTATGGAAAAGAATGTGGATGGTGCATGTGGGAAAAAAGAGATCTTGAAAGACCCGCAGGTAAAGATATTACAAGAATTACAGTAGATTGTAAAGAAAATCCATTGCTTTGCGAAATTGCAAACGACGAAGGTCGTGAAGACATGGTTGCAATGCGTAGAGGTAGAGAGTGGAAAGTTCTTTGGGACGCTCCAGAAGGTTTTCAAGACGTAGAATACACAGATGAATTAGAACCTCGTGACGTATATGATGAACAAAATATTACATACGATTTTGATAAAAAAGAGTTTGTAATTGGTATACACGATTGGGAAGCTACAGGAGTCAAAAGAGACTTAACTTGGGCACAAGTAAGAGACGTAAGAGATGCGGCATTGCATGAAACTGATGCTAAAGTGGGCATGGATGATGCACCAGCTGAAATTATTGATGGCTGGAAAGGTTATAGACAAAACCTAAGAGATTTACCAAGTGCTATGCAGGCAAAAGGTTACGAGCCGTGGCAAGTTGTACAAATGTTTCCAGTCATGCCTAAGGATATGAGAGATCCTGAAGAATCTTCAGATCCAAATGATCCATACAGAGACGGTGCATTTGCTGTAGACGTTGCCGTTGCCGCACAAAAAGTCGCAGGCAAAAAGTAAATTACCCTACAATTTAGATAAGCCAGTATTACACATCACCCTGACTAATACTCCATAAATATTTGCATATTAGGAGTGTTATTGTGTCAAGAAAAAAAGTGTATTTTATGAACGGTGGTGCAGGTAGAACAGTAGCCAGTATTCCTGCATTTGAAAAATTATACGAAAAAGATAAAGATTTTATAATTGTTTGTGAGGGAGGTATGGAGTTTTACAAAGGACATCCTTTCTTACATGAAATGGCATTTGATCACTGGCATAAAAATTTATTCAAAGATTATATTAAAGATAGAGATTGTATTACTCCAGAACCATATAGAGTTTGGGAATACTACAATCAAAAATGTAGTTTAGCACAGGCTTTTGATATTGCTATAAACAACGAAGGATTGCGAGAAGTAGCAGATCCAAAAATATATATGAACAAACACGAACTTGTTCAAGGTTATAAAGTTGTTGAAGAGATAAAAGCAGTTACAGGTAAAGACAAAGTTTTAGTTTTTCAACCATTTGGTAGGACAGCAGAAAACATGGGAGATTTTATAATCGACGGATCTTCTAGAAGTTTTCATTTAAATGACGTAATTAGAATTTGTAAAGATTTAAGAGAAGATTACGCTGTAATAATAATGGCAGAATGGCCAGTAACAATAGAAGAAAATGCAAAAGTTCCTATTGCTGTTCCACAAATTCCTGATGTAAGAGTATGGTCAAGCATAATACAAATAGCAGATCACTTTTTAGGTTGTGATAGTTTAGGGCAACATATGGCAAAAGCATTAGGTACAACNTGTACAAGTGTGATAGGTAGTACATATCCTATTAATATATCTTATCCTAACTCTCCAGACTTTGATATAATTGACTTAGGAGAAGGTAAAAGAAAATTTAGTCCTATTAGACTAACGATGGAAGATGAGATTGAAAGATACAACGATGAAGTAATGGAGTTGAATGATGAAAGTTTTAAGGAAATTGTATCAAGTGTGCGTAAACGCCTTGGTAAACCTCGGGCTTATACGGGAACGTACAAACCTCAAGAACAACAAGGAGAAGTCTGCCCGACGCATGGGGTTGTCCACAAAAATGATGCAGGAATAACACATGCCAAGGAACCTGCTAAAATACTTGGAAGGACAGGTCGGTGAGGTTAAACAGTGAACAGGAAAGTGCTATTTTAGAAGATTGGCAAGAGAATACTAGTTCACAACCTATAAGACAATTAGAAACTTGGGTAATAGATGATTTACACTATCCAGAATACAGAAGATTTGACAAATTATTTACAGAAGATAATATAGGCCATAAAGATTGGGGCAACGGATGGTTGTATTATAAAAAGGATATGCAATATCCTGAAGATTTAGATCCTGAAAAACACTTTCATGAATTTATTAAAAAGTCTTGCAAAGGTTTACCAATAAAAATTACAAATTTTAAAAAGTCGTGGGGGGTAAAATACATAGCTGGAGCATATAGTGGAATGCACAGCCACGTTCCAGGTAGACAATTGACAGCAGTTTTGTTTTTAACAACATCAATCCATTCTCAAGAATATCCATTGGCAGGAAATTTGGTTACATTACAACCTACTAATCATGAAATCAATTATGTTGCCACGCCTGCGATTCAAGGAAATATTGTAATAATGGATGGCAGGGTTTATCATGGAACGTATCCAACACTAAATGAACGTAAAGTTTTTGTTTGTGATTTTGATTACGAATTATATAATGGATGAAAAATTTTTAAATAATGCTTATCAGGGAGATAAAGATTTTTGGTTTCTATCCAAACAAGGAAAGATAGCTGATTATTGGATATCTAAATGTAAGTATCCTGATTGGAAAAGATTCTTACCATTATTTGAAGAAAATATGGGTATGCAAACACATACTGATCACGGAGGAGCAATATTATCCTATAATAAGGATGGAAAATATGTTTATCAAGTAGATCCAAAGCACGAATATGAAAACTTTATAAAAAAAGAATTAGAACCTTTTCAATTTGATAGTATAGAATTTGAAAAATGTTGGTGGATAAAATATCCTGTAGGAGCATATAGTGGATTACATACGCATTTACCTTTACGAAAGCTAACATCAGTTTTATTTTTAGACACATTGGAGTTAAATGATGACAAACCTTTAGCAGGTAAGTTACAGAGTGTAACACAAAATCCTGTTACTGGAGAACTTATCAGTGATGTTGCTAAATGTATTGCAGGAGATGTATCTATTATGGACGGAAAAGTTTATCATGGAGTATATCCTACTCTACAAGAAAGGAGAGCATTTGTTTGCGATTTCATATATGAAGTTACATATGATTAAAACAGTTACATACAATAAGAGAGGAATAAAAGTATGACACAATGGATAGGAGCAATAACAAGAGGCCACAACGGTGGTGCGGTTTTACTTAAAGATGGTGAAATAGTTTTTGCTATCGAAGAGGAACGTCTTACAAGAAAGAAATATGATGGTGGTCCTTTAGCCGCTATGACAAAATTTCTCGATTATACAGACAAATTGGATTACCTTGTAGTGGCTCATACACAACCTTTAGCTGAATCTAGTAGAATAGACTTCAGTGGTGGCGATATGTACACAGGTTTGGCAAGAAAATTAGGTTTAATAGACAGATCAAATAGTGCATATGGACAAAACTTTGATCATAGACAGGTTATTGATATGAGTGATGTACATCACAAGTTACATGCCGCCTGTGCTTTTTATAGATCAGGTTTTGAATCAGCAGTTGCATTAGTAGTTGACGGTGCAGGAACGTTTATACCTATGAATATTAATACTGGTTTATATAACGATGAAACTATGACTTGGGAATGTGAAAGCATTTTTTCATGTAGTTACCCAGATGATTTCAAAACTTTATATAAACACCAAGGTGGAAATGGACCTTATCCTGGTACAAAAATAGATCAAATATCGTCCGAAAGAGAACATGAAGAAGGATATCATGAATTAGTGTTGGATGATACAGCTGGTATTGTAAAAGCCTACGAAGCAGTAACACAATATTGTGGTTTTCAACCAATAGAAGCAGGAAAAACTATGGGGTTAAGCCCTTATGGACAACCTTGCGATAAATTTCCTAAAATTTATACAGATGGTGGTGGTGGAAAATGGAGAACAACTGATAAAAACTTCATTATACCGACTTATCCTAACGCCGCTTTAGTAAATGAGTCAAGATTTTCATATTTGGAGACCACAGAAGACCAAGCTAACAGTAGAATAGACTTAACTACGTTAGAAAATAGAAGAAATCTTGCATACGCTGTACAAAAAGAATCTCAAGAAGAAGTTTTAAAGTTAATTTTCAAAGCAGTTGAAATGACCGGAAATAAAAATGTTGTATTAAGCGGAGGATATGCTTTAAATTGTGTAGCTAATTATTTTTTCCTTGATGAATTGAACAAAGAAGGTATCAAACTTTATGTTGAACCGGTTAGTAATGATGCAGGCACGGCAATAGGTGCGGCTATGTTGCAATATCATCAAACTACAAAAGATCGAAAAGTAAGACCTTACGCAGAAACAATATATGAAGGTTTTGAATACGAGTATACTTTAAATGATATAACAAAAATTGCAGATAGTTATGGTGCAAGTGTAACTGATGCAGATAATAAGCATATTGTTGACTTATTAACAAGTAAAAACATTGTTACAATATTTCAAGGTAAGTCTGAAAACGGCCCTAGAGCATTAGGAAATAGAAGTATATTATTTGATCCTACTTATGAAGATGGCAAGGATTTTGTGAACAAAGTAAAACGTAGAGAATACTTTCGACCATTTGCAGGTTCAATTTTGTTAGAACATGCACACGAATGGTTTGATATGAAAGGAATGGACCAGTCTCCACATATGATGTATGCAATGGATTGTCAGCCAGGTATAGCAGAAAAGATTCCGTCGATAATACATGTTGATGGAACATGTAGAATACAAACTGTTACCAAGGAACAAAACGAAAATTACTATAATCTAATAGAAGAGTTCTACAAAAAGACTAATATTCCAATTGTGTTCAATACAAGTTTCAATCTTGCTGGCGAACCATTGGTAGAAACATTAGAAGATGCTGTTAGAACATTGTATAACAGTGAAATGGAGTATTGTTATTTGCCAGAATTTGGGAAATTAATAGAAATGAAAAACTAATGTTACAAAACCTATATGCTATACCAGTTTATAAAATTAAATTACCAGAGCATGAACAGATCCAGCAAGACTTTGAAGATGTTCTAAAAGATGACAGTAATTTTGATAATGTTTCTACATGGTATAGTAATGTAGATACTACATTTGGTAATCCTGAAGCCAATAATTTACCTTTCAATACATTCATCAAAAGTGCAATTATAGGATTGAATGAATATCTCAAACATTTCAAGATAGATGCACCAATTAGATATGGAATAGAGTGTTGGCTCAACAGATATAAAAGAGATTACTATCAGGAAGTACATAATCACGCCGGCAGAAGTGTTTTTAGTTGTGCATACATGTTAAAAACACCTAAGGATAGCGGAAATTTTGTATTTTACAAAAATACGTATGATAATTTGCACTCAAGCGGACTGCCAATATTATCGAGTCAACCATTCATGTTTAATAATAGAATAACACCACCTATGGAAGAAGGTGATATAATTTATTTTCCTAGCACCTTAGAACATTACGTGACTGGTAACAAAACTGATAATATAAGAGCAACTATAAGTGCCAATTTTATGTTGGAGTTGAAAGAAAATGAAGAAAAATAGTATAGATGAATATAAAGTCTTTGAAATAAATCCAAACTATGATGTAAAAGTTGAAATATATCAACCAGGCAACGTCAAAGTATTAATAGTTGACGACTTTTACAAGGATCCTTGGGCTGTTAGACAACTTGCTCTTGATATTCCGGCAAGTATTAACAAGAGAATACGGGGAATGAACCCTGCTCATAGGATTAATGCATTTTATGATTTATCACCAATGGCTTGGGCATTTGATCAACTGATTAGAACACATTTTCATGCAGAAGCTAGTCAACTCCCTCCAGATTACCTCCAGCAAAGTTTTACAAACGCAACATTTATGGTAAATGTCATGCAAAGTGAGAACTTGCCACCTTTATGTCCTCACATGGACAACACCAGTGGCGTAAATTTTGCCAGCACAATCTATTTGAATACTGCTGATGAATGCCAAGGTGGTACAAGTTTTTACACATATGGTGGAAAGACATATTATGATGATCAACATCAAATGCAAACGCTTGACAAAGCAGGAAAAATGCCTATCAAACAATACATTACTGATAGTATAGGAGATTTTGAAATGATTGGCATGGCTCCGATGATATTTAATAGAATGGTGCTGTATAATCAAGCAGTATTACATACTGCATACGTAAAACCAGGAATGTTTGTTGGTGATAACTACAGATTAAACCAACAATTTTTTATTTAGGAGACAAATATGGAAGGTGACTACAACGGAATAGAAGAATATAAACATTGTTTTCCATTAGACTACTGTAAAAAACTAATAGAAACTTTTGAACAACGTGCTAGTATGCAATTAACTGAACATCAAACTGGTTTTAAAAACCAAGATGAAAGAATATTTATGGATATGGCAAATCATAACAATATGTTTCATGTTGATGCAGACTTATGTAAATTTTTTTATCAAACTGTAATGACAACATACGAAGAAAAGTATAGAAAGAAATATGACAGTCTTGGTGCTGTAGTTCAACATTCTCCTAAAGGTATGAGCATTCAAAAAACAAGACCACACCAAGGATATCATGCATGGCATTGTGAAAATGCAGATTTATGCACTTCTTCTAGATTGATGGCTTATACGCTTTATTTAAATACAGTGGAAGAAGGAGGAGAGACTGAATTTTTGTACCAAGGTGTAAAAATAAAACCAGAACCAGGCAAGTTAGCAATATTTCCAGCGTACTATACGCACCCTCATAGGGGAAATCCAATATACAAAGGTATAAAATACATTGTATCTGGTTGGTATACCTTTGATGAGTAATAACGGAGACAGATTATGAAAATTTGTGTTGTAGGTGGAGGCACAGCAGGTTTTGTCTCAGCACTTATACTGAAATCTACCTTTCCCACTTATACTGTAGATGTTATTAAAAGTTCTAATATTCCAACAATAGGAGTTGGAGAAGGATCTACCGAGCATTGGGCAAGATTTATGGATTTTGTAGGTATTCCAGCCGGAGAAATGATAAAAGAATGTGATGCTACATTTAAATCCGGCATCATGTTTGAAAATTGGGGTGCAAAAGATTATCTACAGAATGTCCACGCACATTATACCGTAGATAAAAACGGATTTCCTATAGCATATTCAAAATTGATGTCTGAGGATTGTAATCCAATCGAACTTACTGGATCATATCTTTGGGAAAACAAAACTCCATTCATGAAGTTTATAGAAGAAAGACCAAATGAAACAGGAGTATCTCAGTACCATTTTAATACAAGTAAACTAAATGATTATCTTGTTAAAAAAGCACAACTGCTTGGTTGTCAAGTCATTGACGATGAAATAGAACCAGTATGGTCGACAGAAATAAAATATTTAAAAGGCAAGAAACAAGATTATCACTATGATTTTTATATCGACTGCACAGGTTTCAAAAGACTTTTAATCAGTAAGCTGGGAGCAAAATGGAAAAGTTATAGACAATGGTTAAAAATGAAAGAAGCAATAGTATTTCCTACTCCTGAAGAAGATGAAATACCAATGTGGACACTAGCAAGGGCTATGAATTGTGGTTGGATGTTTAGAATTCCTGTGTATGATAGGAAGGGTAACGGATATATCTATGACAGTGATTACATTACTGCCGATGAAGCTCAAAAAGAAGTTGAAAATTATTTAGGTCATGAAGTAACAGTAGCAAAAAATATTAAATTCGATCCAGGAGCAATAGATAAGCCTTGGATTGCAAATTGTTGTGCAATAGGCCTTAGTGCTAACTTTGTTGAACCTTTAGAAGCTAGTAGTATCGGTACAAGCATTAATCAATCATTCTTATTAGCACAAAGAATTTTCAAATATAACGAAATAACAATACAAAAATACAATGCTGAAGTTGATGCTATAATGGAAAATATAAGAGACTTTATTATATTACATTACATAAGTCCAAGACGTGACACAAAATTTTGGGAAGACGTTGCTGAAATAGAATTACCTGAAAGTTTAAAAAATAATTTAAGTATGTGGAAGCATCGATTACCAGTTGCAGATGATTTTGCAAATAAAAGTCTGTTCAACGAATACAATCATGCTTTGGTGATGCACGGAATGAATCTTTTTAATAGGAATAGTTTGAAAAAACAATATGAGGAACTTCATCCAGATGCAAAACAACATGTTGAACACTTAATAAACGAAAAAAATAATTTTGATAATATAAAAGCAATACCGCATAAACTTATGTTAGATTTATTGCGGAGACTTTCATGAGAATATTTGCGTTTGGTTGCAGTCTGTCTCAATATTTTTTTCCTACTTGGGCTGACATTCTCATATATCAATATAAAAACAAAGGCTATCACGGAGAAAACTGGGCTAAAAGTGGAGCAGGTAATCAGTACATCAACACAAGACTTTGGGAAGCTAACACAATCTACAAATTTAACAAAGAAGATATTATTTTGTTACAATGGACAAGTATGTTCCGTGAAGATAGATATCATATGAACAAAGGTTGGTGGACCCCTGGCAATTTCAATTTAAATAACGAAAATCAATCTTTTGTCCTTAACAATTATTTTTATGACAATCAAAACGTTTGGGCAGACCCAATACATGCTGTAATGAGAGATTGTGCATTAATATCAAGCACTCATAGAGCTTTAGCAAGTATAGGATGCAAAGTAATTACAACAGGATTTAGAGATTGGGAAGAAGGTTGGACAGAATTATCTAAAGAATTTACTACACAAAAGTATCTTACTATTGAAGATGTAAGAGCTGTTTTAGAAAAATATAAAGATGAAATAAAATTATCGACACCACCTATACTAACTGCTTTAGGATTTGAAACAAGCGATAAATTTTTCAAAAGTAGACCTACCAGTGTACCTAGCAAACAAGAAGATCATAAACATATGATTTCTCCAGAAGTACATCCTCTAACTCACGAAGCCGCAGACTTTGTTAACAATCATGTTGAAAAATTAGACCAACAGACAACAGAATTTGTGGAACAATGGAGAGAAAAATTAAATCAAGATACAATTTTATTATATGAACTTGACTGGTTTAATAAAGATAAACATGGTTGGTCAGATGATGGATGGAGACCATAATGACAATACCTGTTATAGGATTAGATAGAGACGGAACAATAAATCAAGATATAGGATTAACAGAGGAGGGTGTACCTCCTTATTGTATCAAACCAGAACAATTTAAGCCTATACCCGGTAGCTTAGAAGCTGTAAAAATGATTAGAGACAAAGGATATGATGTAGTTATTTTAACTAATCAATCAGGCATACAAAGAGGTGTGATGGACGCAGTTGATGTTGATATAGTTAATAATTACATGCTCAAACTTTTAGGCGATATAGGTTGTAAAAGCATTAACGGACTGTATTATTCAACCACACCATTCAAAGACGATCCGTACAGAAAACCTAATATAGGAATGTTCAAAAGAGCGTCTGCTGAAATTGGAGTCGATTGGACAAACGGAGTGTACGTTGGTGATAAAATTACAGATCTAAAAGCGGCCATGAAGGCAAAAGCAAAACCAGTGCTTGTACGCACAGGATATGGTGAAGAAACTACAAAGAAACTTAATACTTTTGCAAACAAAGACCTCAAAAAACGCACTGAAATATTTGACGATCTAAATAAGTTTGCACACAGCTTGGTTGATTTGTCCTAATTTATAATAGTTCTACATATCTGTTTATAAAGATAAATACAATATGGAGCATGTGTAATGAATAAACAGCTGAACAATCTATTATCTAAAGGTCAAAATAACACCATAGAGCTTTCGAATAGAAGCAGTTTTAGTTTCAAAGGAAACTGGATAGGCGTATATCCTAGCACAATAATGGATAAATGGCATGTTGGTGATTTCAGTAGTGTTGTATATCAGATAACAGTAGAATTTGGATCAAATGAAAAAGAAATTATGCAACTATCTGTAGTTGCTAGACCAGATAGAGCTGTTGCTACTATATTTGGAAGATCAAGTATTAACCAAGAGCTAATAAATCTTTCAGTCACAGTAGATGCAGGATTATGTTACATTAATGTAACACCGACAAGCGGTTATGCAGGCGCTAAATTAATATTCCATGGTACATACGCAAGAACAATTAATCAACTGGTTCCTCCGGCTATTGTCGCAGATACGTCAACAGAAGAGCCAAGCGGAATAAATACTTTTGATAGTTTAACAAGTACAATGGATAATACAACACTAACATTTGATAAGGGTTAAGAGATGGCAAAATCAGTATTAAACATAGGTTCAGCGGCAAACGACGGTACTGGTGACACACTGAGAGGTGGAGCAACCAAGATCAATGCAAACTCCGATGAACTTTACAATGCCTTAGGCGATGGCACAAATTTAAAAGATATCGTCAATTCAAGTTTGGAACTAGATATTCCAAATGACAATGCAAAAATAAACAAAGTAAGTTTTCATGCGTCAACACTAAACCAAATGAACGCAATTAGCCCAAGCACATATCACGGTGCAATGCTACATGTTCATGAAGGTGGTAGTGTATATGTAGCACATGCTGGAGCATGGCACAAGATGCTTTTGGATACGAGTGGTGGAGCCATCACAAACTACACAGATCCATTAAAAAATGTTGCTTACGTAGGAAATATAAATTCACTTTCAGATGTTGACACAACTAGTACCCCGCCACAAACAGGAAATGTTTTAAAATGGGACGGTGGTAAGTGGGCACCAGGGACTGACGCAACCACAGGTGGCGCAGGGACAGATGCTGACACACTAGATGGGCAAGATGGTTCATACTACTTAAACTATAATAATTTAAATAATAAACCAACGATACCTTCTGTATTAACAGATTTAAACATCTCAGACGGATCAGCAGGACAACTATTAAAAGCAAATGGTAATGGTACTTTTGAATTTACTTCGGTAAGCACAGGAGGTTCACAAAACTTATTTGCTACTGTAGATGGAGACACAGGAACAACTACTGCAAATTCTACTACAGATACTTTGACAGTTGCTGGTGGAGCCAATATATCAACACAAGTTTCAGGAGACACCGTTACAATTAATTATACAGGTGATCCTAACTCAGGTGAAGAAAATCAAAATGCATTTACAAATGTCGCATCAGATTCAGGCACAGCGGTTGCAGATTCTAAAACAGATACTTTGACCATTGCAGGTGGCACAAATATTACAACAGCAGTTGCAGGTGATACTGTCACTATTAATTACTCAGGTACAAATACATTGTCATCTTTGACTGATACTGATACATCAGGAGCAATAGCTGGTAACGTATTAGTCTACAACGGAAGTAATTGGGTGGATCATGGACAAACTGTTGATCAAATGGCTTATCCTGCTATAACAACTTTAACTGTTACAGCAGATTCATTTAACGGTTACAAGTTCGATCAATATGGCAACACAGAAGATCCTACAATTTATTGTTTAGCAGGGGCAACTATTGCATTTAAGTTATCAGGTTTAGGCAGTCATCCATTTTTAATTCAAACAAGTGGTGGTGTGAACTATGATAACGGACTACTGCATGTTGAAACTACCGGAGCAGAGTCAACAGGTTCGTCTGCACAGGGTAAGACAAGCGGAACTTTATATTGGAAAGTACCAGCAAACGTTTCAGGAAACTATCAGTATAGATGTTCAAGTCATGGTGCGATGCAAGGTACTATTGTAATCAAATCTATGGCAAGTATATAAGATAAGGAAATAAAATGGCAGGCACAGTAATTAACGACAGGTTTCAAGCACAATTTGGATTTGAAAGTCCAAAGTATACTGTGGATACTGCTGGAAAAATTACAGCAGAAACACTAGACGTTAGAACAATTTTGCTCGCAGGTAAATCATTTGTGCAAGCCGCAGATGATGACCAAACAGGAGATGATACTGGCACAACCGTATCAAATTCTTTTGAAAGTCTAGCTGTCAACGGTGGAGTTTTCAAAGTTAATGACACTGGAAATAACACTATTTTATCAGTAATAAATTCAAGAATAGTAATCAATAACAAAGGAATACCTGGTACGATTGATAATGTTGATATAGGATATCATACACCTGTCCAAGTCAAAGCATACAACATCGATATGACCACTGCACCAGACAGTTCAGCAAGTAATTTGAACGTAAGTGGTTCAAATCTTAACGGAGATTTAACAGTGAACGATAATCTAATCATGCAAAAAGATCCTACAGTGGGTACACATGCCGCTAGAAAAGGATATGTTGATTCAACAGCAACAGCACTTGCAGTGGCATTTGGAGCATAAAGAATGGCAAAGAAAAAAATAGAAAATTATACTTTTTATCCTGGCATAGGATTAAATGAAGCAGTACATCCTAATGCAAAATGGTTGCTAGAAAATAATAAAACATTTATTCAATATGAAGTATCGGCATGGATAGCAAAGCAGGTGGCAGACAACGCCACAGGTTTTGAAGGTTATTCTTATGATGATGCAAAGTGCAGAAGAGATACAGGATATAACATAGATGCCTGGTTACATGATTTACAGTATGGAGGTAACCAAGAAACTACAAGAATAGCAAAAACATATTGGGAAAAAGACGTTGCACAAATTGACGGCACTAGGATTCCGGAGATTAAAGCAAAAGAATTTACAAGAGACTTAATTATTAATCATGTGTTTACAAATTCTGCACAAGGTACACCTTTTCAAAGCACTTATGCTCAAGTCGTAAACAACTCATATACAAGTGAGCCTGTTGCCGGCACACGAATTCAAGAATTATCGAAAATTGTAATAGATGTAATTACAACTGGCACTAGTGCGTTACCAACATTCGTAAGAAAAGGTTTGGGGCACATAAGATTCGCAGGAAATTATGATGCTAGTGACTTGTTAATTGTAACTAACTCTACAAGATCTGAAGTTATTTTTAACTTTACTGATGCTACAAAAGGCGGAAACGTTACCAGAGAAAATGATGTTACTCCTAGGGATAGCGGTGGTTATGTTGTAAAATATGATTCAACAAATTCTAATGAAAATGCAGATGATGATTTTCCAAAATATTTACAAACAACAGATGCTATTACCACAGTAGATTTAGTTTATAACACAAGCACTCATGCACAGGATGACGAGATCCAGATATTCACAGATAATCCAGAACAGAAAATTAGACCATATGACTTTGGAACTGATGCCATTGAACGTATGCGAATTGCACAACCTTTGTCTATGCTTGATGCTGACTTTGAATATGGCTTACAGCCTACAAAGTGGTCAGCTATAGGCATGATGAGAGGATATCCAAGTGTATACGAAATACCTGGTACTGATACACAGGTATTGACAGTTGTAACTGATGCATCTTCAGGTACAGCAGGTATAGGTTCATCATTAATTACAGTCAATACTCTTGGTGCTCATGGATTTACGGCAGGTACTCCAATCACCATAAAAGCGTTAGAAGATGCTGTAATAGGTGCCGCTAGAGCTGAAGGTTCTTTTGTAATTAATTCTGTACCGAACAACACTTCATTTACATATTATGCAAAATCTAAAGTTGGAACTACAAACGGAGAAGTATTATCTACAACATATACACAACTTAGACAAGGTGGATTTTACACTGGTGCTTCAATAGGACAACCTGTTTTCCGTGTGTTTAGTAATGGTACTGCTGGAACTATGACCTTGAGCTTATCCGCTCAACAGAGTGAAAACAGAATTGCTACAACAGGTGATATACCAGAAATAGGTGCTCCAATAAATTATCCAACTGGATTCAACACTGGTACACAAGTAACCGGTGTATCTAGCACACCAGGCGGAACGCCGTTGGCTATGAGCTTGACAGGTGATATTGCTCCTGGCAATACACAATTCACTGTTGGTTCTACTACAAATATTGTGCAAGGTTTGGCCGCTGACAACGGTTCAGGTGATGCAATTTTTGTAAACAATATTGTTGGAAATACTGTATCTATGAGTGGACAGTTCACGACAAGTATTGCGAAAAATACTGAGACGTACACGGGTGTAAGCGGATCTATAACCGCACCTGCAGGAACTAATGGACAATTTAATATCAGTAAATCTGGTGTAAATTATGCAGTTGATGGAATCAATCAGGCTGGTTCAGGATACAAACAAGGCGATACAATTAAACTATTAGGAAGTGATTTAGGTGGCTTGACACCTGCGAATGATGCCACTATTTTGGTTACAGCAGTAAATGGAACTGGGGGAGTAACTTCAGCAAGTATTACTGGAACTGCATTAAGTGGTAGTATCACATTCCAAAACGTAACTTCAGCTTTTAACAATGGCGCAGGTAATTGGGGCGGAACACAAGTTGATATAGCGTGGGAAAATAATGCTTACAACACAATTACGTTTAATTCACCAAACGCTACTTCAGGTTATGCAGTAAACGACATAGTAAAATTAGCAGGATCAAATGTATCTCCAGGAAGTTCATCAGATGGTTCACAAACATACGGCGGCGGTAATGATGTATTAGCCTATGTTGCGGCAGTAGGCGGTGGCGGATCAATTACAACACTGACTGTTGTCAATGACGCGGCAAGGGTTGGAACACCTCCAGCACTTACTTTAAATTATTCATTTGGACCTTCAGCATTGACATTCAGTGGGGGTTCAGGTACAGATTTTGCATTCAATATTAACAAAGTGACAGGTGCAAGTGCATCTTACAGTATACAAATTTCATCTAACGGATCGGGTTACAACACAGCTGATACGCTTGTGATAACAGGAAATAAACTTGGTGGCGCAACAACTGCCAATGATTTATATCTAAGAGTTGTTTCAGTTGATGGCAGTGGTGGTATTACAGATGTTAGGTTAGAAGGCAGTGACGAATCAACACTTGCTGTAGCATACAATGGCTCATCTGTTAACGGTAAAACAATGACAAATGTTATAGGTTCAGGAGCAATTTTCGATGTAACAAATAATGGAACAGCATATTCTGTAGCAATAGATACTGCTGGTACGAATTATTATCAAGGACAAACATTTACTATTGCAGGCACCCAGTTAGGCGGAGCATCGCCTACAAATGACGCTACTGTGACGATTGACAGCGTAAACACAACAGGTATTAGTGATCAAGGTATAATTGCAACAGCAAGTATTTCTGGTAGTGCTCCAACATTACCAACTAGCTTTACAGGTGTGGCAGGATCAAATCTTGCACACGCAGGAGCAAGTGGTACTTTTGATATAACTAGGACTCAAGGAACATATTCGATTGCCATTAATGCAAACGGATCAGGTTATAAAGTAGGAAATGTTATCACAATAGTTGGCACAAATTTAGGCGGTTCATCTACAGCCAACGATGCATCTGTAACAGTAACAGGTGTTGATGGTTCGGGCGGATTAAGTTCTGCAAGTGTAACAGGTACTGGAATAGCAGGTGGCACACTTAATTTGGTTAATGGTATAACATTATCTGACTTTACAACCAGTGCAATCAACCAAGGAACCACTATACCATACGAAGCACTAGCAACTATGGAAGTAACTTTTCCAGGAGCACATGGTATTGTGCCAGGAGATACTTTTATTGTAACTGTGAATACCGATAGCGGCAGTAATAATCACTCTTTGGCGGCAGGATCCTTCATAGCAATTACTGTTCCAACAAGTAAAACACTAAGATATAACACTAGATCTCCAGGAAATATTTCGGAATTCCTTGGAGATTCAACAGAAAATTATGTAAGAGGTCGGGTGTATATGCGACCTGATTCGTTCTTTGTACACAGACCTTATGATGGAGGTGTACAATTAGGCACAGGTGGTCCACAACACGGTGCACAGGCAATTAGACAGAGTAAAAAATATATTAGATACCAGTCAGGTAAAGGTATCATGTATACAACTGGTGCCTTGTTTGCTCCATCTTATGATGTAAGATCAATTACTTCAACGGGTATAGAAATAGGATCTACTCTTACAATTACAACAGACGATAATGATCACGGTGCACAAGTAGGCGGAAGAATCAGGCTGATAGGTGTTGAAACCGCAGGATTCAATGGAGAATATATTGTCAATCAAATCATAGATGAAAGAACATTAAAATGCTTATCTATAAGACGTCTAGGAGCAACAACAGCCGTACTAGGATTTGCCGCTCAAATGACAGTGGTAGGTTGGCATGGTGCTACTGTACGTTCGGGAATATTTGATGATCAAAACGGAATTTATTGGGAGTATGACGGAACTAATACTAGTGTTGCACAGAGAACTTCAACAAAACAATTGGCAGGGACCGTAAATGCAGTTCCAGATTCTAATATAATTGTTGGTACAAACAGTAGATTTAGAGACCAACTTAAGGCAGGAGATAGACTAGTTATCAAGGGTATGACTCATGTGGTTTCTAACGTTGATTCTCAAACACAGATTACAGTAACACCAGACTATCGTGGTGTTAATCAAGTGTATGCGGCGAAAATAAATCTAGTAACTGATAAAAAAGTCCTACAAAGTGAATGGAATCTTGACAAATTAGATGGCACTGGACCAAGTGGATACAATATGGATGTAAGATACATGCAAATGATCGGTATCCAATACAGTTGGTATGGTGCTGGTTTTATTGATTGGATGGTAAGAGGTGCAGATGGAAATTTTGTTTTCTGCCATAGAATGAGAAACTCCAACGTTAACACAGAAGCATTTATGAGATCAGGAAACTTACCTGTAAGATACGAGGTTACAAATGAAGGAGCAGTTGATAGATTGACTGCTGATATAGATGCAACACAAACTTCACTTACTTTAAATGAAACCAAATTCTTTCCATCAAGCGGTACAGTTTTTGTAGATAACGAGATTATATCTTATACACAGAAAAATGATATCACCAAAACATTAAGTGGTCTTACCAGAGGTACAGCACTTACAAACTTCCAAGCAGGCGCTACAAGACAATACACAGCAAGTCCTGCCAGTGGACATGCGGCTAGAACAGGTGTTATATTGATTAGTAACACAATAACCCCACTAATATCACATTGGGGTTCAGCGTTTATCACAGATGGTAATTTTGACGAAGATAGAGGTTACATCTTTAATTATACTGAGCCTGGTATCGAAGTTAGCACAACAAGACAGACTGCTTTCTTACTAAGATTGGCACCTAGTGTATCCAATGCTATTGTTGGAGATTTAGGAGATAGAGAACTTTTAAACAGAGCTCAATTACTAATGCAAGGATTAGAGCTGACATCAGACGGAATAGATCCAGACAATGCAAATGCACCAATCACAGGTGGTATTGTTATTGAAGGTATTTTAAATCCACAAAACTATCCAGTAAACCCAGGAGATGTAAGTTGGCAAGGATTATCAGGATTAGCACAAGGTGGACAACCTAGCTTTGCACAGATTGCCTCTGGAGGAGGTATTACTTGGGCAGGTGGGGCAAGTTCTTCTTATACTACTGGTGCAGTAATGCCAACCGTTACTACCGACGTGGCACTTATCTCTTGGGACAGATTCTTAACAAATTACAATTACTTTTATTTTCAAAGATACGGAGCTAATGGTTGGGAACAAAGTAATATTAATGTAGGTGATACTATAAATACTTCTGGCAACAATTATTTTCCAGCAGGTACTACTGTGCTGTCAGCACAAAATTTCGGAAATTATGTAGAAGTTGTATTTTCACAAAATCCAAGCAGTGGTTCAAGTTACGGAGCTTCTCAAAGATTTGGAAAAGGTGGAGATCAAGTCAATTCAGCTCAACAATTTTTCCTCAAGTCAGTATGGGATGCCACTGGAGCAAAAGCAGGAACTCTAATTGGTGATTCAGGAGGTGCTCCAACAGACCAAAATGATATTAAAATACCAGCAGGATCATATGTATCACAGGTACAAGGACCTTTATTATTTGGTAATCAAAGTGGATCTGGTATTGAATACTACAGAGTAATTTTTAATAATTCATTTTCAGGAACAACTTCACCAGGTGACTTGATAAACTTTACATTCGAACAACCTGCGTATGCACAACCAGGCGAAACAGTATTTTCATTCATTGCACAACCAGGAGAAAGATCAACATTAGATCTTGGGCTATTGAAAGAATTGACTAATACTACACTAGGTGGACGTGGTACTTTTCCAAATGGACCTGATGTATTAGCTGTCAATATATACAAGACAGAAGGTGCTACTACTACAGCAAATATTATTGTTAAGTGGGGCGAGGCTCAGGCTTAATTTCCTGATCACCTTGGCTGTCGCCAGGTGCAATACGATAATTATCTTCAACAGAATCAGCAGTACTAACTTCGGTAACGCTACTTCCTGCTTCCATACATACTAATTGATGTGGTTGTAAAGGAGGATTATGCCAAGTCATACCTTGTGTCAATTCTTGTTCGTAAATCTTAGATGTTTTTGTATCAATCCATCTAAGTAAAAATTTTCCATTATTTACAAACCAAGTTTCATCTTTTTCTTTATGAAAATGTAAACTAAATTTTGATCCTACTTTCTCAAATACCATGATTTTGCCACAGTATTTGTCGTTGGTAGCCCAAATCAACTCATAACCCCAACCTTTTTCTACTTTACCTTCAAGTCTTTCGGTCATTAACAATATCCTTATAGTATTCTTCTAGTGTGATCCAATGTCTAATTGGTATAGTATTATGTAGCTTGGCATTATCCGCACAAGTAAAATCCTGATATTGATTTTTTAAATGATCGGGCATGTCAATATATTCTATTTTTGCTCCGGTTTCATTTGCAACAATCTTTGCAATACTTTCTATGTCTACTGCCTTACCAGTACCTAGGTTATACAGACCACTTACATCTTGATGCATCATTTCTTCATGTATGCGTACAAGATCATATACACAAACTATATCTCTTTTATATTTGTCACTGTTCTTAAATAGCTTGATTTTTCCATCTGTTGATGCTTGTTGTTGAAATTTGCTTACCATACTCATTTGATCACCTTTATGTCCTTCTCCAGGACCATACACATTGAAATATCTATAACTTTGCACCAACATGTTAAATCTATCTATTCCATTGTCAAGTAAGAATTTATCAATTAAAAATTTACTCCAAGCATAAGGTGTTTGAGGATAACAGGGATCTTCTTCGTTAAAGTCTTTATTAGGACCATACACAGAGGCACTACTGGCTAATTGAATATTTGTTTGATAATTATCACAAATTTGTAGAAGACGCATAGTAAATTCATAATTGTGTTTCCAAACCTTGTTGATATCTCTCTCAGTAGTATCAGAAATAGCGCCACAATGCACTACCCAATCGTACTGTTCAACAGAAGGCACCACATTTTCTACCCAGTCAAATCCCTCTACTTCATGACCTTTGTGTAACAAATATTGAGACATATGGCTTCCTATAAAGCCTTTGTGTCCAGTGACTAAAATCTTCATTTTGTAATTTTACCTATTGTGTTTGTTGTACTGATACCTTCAATTGTTGGAAATATCACTACTTCTGCAAGTTCATGACCAACTACTGTTTGCACTGTGTAATCGCCTCCTTTGACTATTACATCAGGTTTGTATGACATAATACTATTTAATGGTGTATCTTCATCAAACACTACAACCTGATCCACCCACGGTAATGATTCAAGTTGTGATTTACGTTCGTTAACATCATTAATGGGTCTAGTTTCACCTTTTAAGCGTTTTACACTGGCATCGTTATTAATACCGACTATAAGTTTATCACCTTGTTTATGTGCAAATTTAAGTAATTCAAGATGTCCTTTGTGTAGGACATCAAATACTCCGTTAGTCCAAACTGTAGTTTTTTTACGTAAATCTTTTTTGGTTATAATACTAGTGCCACGACGTTCTACTCCTCTAGCGGCGGCGTAACAAGCTATTTCACATGCTTCGAAAACGTCTTTACCTTGGTGTAAAAGATGTGCGATAACAGCCAAAACTATATCACCAGCACCCGTAACATCAACTATTTGGTTTGCTGGTTCTTTGAAATGTTGATATCTACTATCTTCACAAAGCACATGCATACCATTTGCACCATCAGTCACTACTAACCATTGCCAATTATGTTTTCTCATTATGTTTGTTGCATCTATTTCATCAAATTCGCCAAACCATTCATTATATTCTGACATATTTGGTTTGACAAGAAATGCTCCATCATAAAAATAATCCTCTTGTTTAGGATCAACTAAAACCTTGCATTTCCTAAAAATTTGATTTATTGTATTAGCTTTAACTGTGCCTTTTGCATAGTCACTTACACAAACAATATCATCTATTTTTATATCTTGTAGTAAAGAATCAAATGGAGTTTCATTTTCATATTCTGTTTCTCTATCCCATCTTAGAACTTGTTGACCGCCTTGTCCTACAAAGCGTGTTTTAGTTGTAGTAACTAAAGCATCTGTGCAAACTTTATTTGTAACATTTGTTTCTTCTAGTATATCTTGAACAATCATTCCTTCTGTATCTAAAGCCACACTTCCATACAATACTACATCTTCTTTTTTATTAATATTTCCTAAGTTATTAGCTAAATTTCCCGCACCACCTATGCTGTCTATAAATGTTTTTTCTTTGATTACAATAACCGGAGCTTCGGGACTAATCCTGTTACAATCTCCTTCAATCCACCTGTCGAGCATGACATCGCCATATATTCTTATCATTGCATATCTCTAATAAATTTTGTATTGTCAGGTAAATTAATTGATTTATTATCATGTTGAGAAACATGATAAACATAAGCAGTATCAGAAATCTTAACATCATTATTGAAGTGCAATTCTCTTCTACAAACTTTATCTGTTAATTTGCCAGTGCCTGCAAGTACATAACTCCATAACGGCCATCCAGCACACCCTTCATGCCTAGGAAACATGGTATGATTAGGTACTCTATTTTTACAAACCTCATGCATTGTTTTTACAAAGTCTGTTGCTGTTTCACCACTGTCTATGTAACGCCAAAATTCTGTATCATTACGTCCACAAGTATAATGAGCTACTAAGAAATCTTTTAGGGTGTCATATAAATGTGCATTTTTATCGTTATAATCATTTATTTGGCCGTCATTGCAAGTTTCATTTCTATCTTTGCCTAAACAACCAAAAACAAAATGTTTTAGTTGAAAAATAGTAGTGTGTATACTTGTCGCTTCTAAAGGTTCAGCAAAAGCGGCACATAATCCTACAGACAAAACATTTTTAATCCAAAGTTTTTCTTGTCTGCCACTTTCAAATTTTAAAAGTCTAATTGGTTCAACTTTTTTTCCTATATTTTGTTCTAATTCTTCTTGAGCTTTTTCAGGTGTAACAAAATCATCAGAGAACACATAGCCACAACCTCTTCTATTCAATGTTGGAATCTGCCAACACCAACCATTTTTTTGAGCCCAAGCATTGGTGACAGGCTCAATTTTTTCATCTTCTTCATATGGTAATAAAAATGGTAATGCAGAATTTACAGGCAAATTATTTTTGTAACTTTTCCATTTGCTACCAACAGCTTTCATTAATATCTGATTGAAGCCACTTGCATCAATAAACATATCACCTTCAACGGATTGTCCGTTGCTTAATTTTAATTTTGTTACCCAACCGTTTTCAGGATCTGTTTCTACATGTTCTACTTCACTATCAATATGTTTTGCTGTATTTGATATTTTTTTAAAATATTGCCCTACTTTATGGGCATCAAAATGATATGCATGATTACCTTTATCTTCTACAAAACTGTTTTTATTATGTTCAATTTTGTATCCAAGTTCAGTTGATACATGTAGTAAATCTTGTTCACGATAACCTAATGCATGTTGGAATACAATGTCAACAACATCTCCACTAGTTGGAGATCCATCAATAGGTCCATAGTAATGGGATTTTGTGTCTTTATTCCAACCAATATGTTTGATACCAAGTTTTAAAGTTGCATCACACTCTTTTACAAAGTCTTGTTCAACGCAACCTAAATTCCACATTTCATTTTGCACTATATTTGTTAAAGAACCTGTGCTACCTTCTCCTGCACCAATAATACCAATCTTAGAACTTTCTATCACTGTGACATTATGTTCAGGTCTGATTTTTGATATCATTAAGGCCGCCAGCCATCCAGCAGTTCCGCCTCCAACAACGACTATCTTCATATCATGAAACCTTCTCTTTGTCCTTTGTATGTTTTGAACCAATCAAGACCCATGTTAGTAGTTTCAATTGCGTTCACATGTGATATACTAGTTCTTAGTCTTATTTCTTCTGCTTTCTTAAATTCTGACATTGCAAAATCTATTTGCATTGGGGATAATCTGTTTAAATCTTTTTCTACAGGATATCCCATTTGAATTAACCATAATTGCCAATTTTGTGGATGAAACAAAGTGTTGCTAGATACGTCACTGTAGAATGATCTTTGAGGATCTTTTAACCATTCTTCATACCATAAATGTTTTTCGGATTTGACATGCATTTCTTTTACATAATTCCAAAATGGTGTGTCCCATTCTGTGTCAGCATAATGACTTCCAACAAAATCCACTGCATCGTCATACCAACTCATCATGGTTTGATTATAAGTCTGTATATCGTTATCATAATATACATATTGAGGTATATGTTTTGCTAATTCTTGCACACCAGTAGTCATACTCGCTAACCCTGTGCTTTCTAAAGGTTCTATAAATCCTCCACTTAGGCCAATTGATACAACATTCTTTTCCCAAAAATTTTCGCTGTAATAAGGTGTCCAATCAATTAGTTTTAAATCTTCTGGTTTTATTCTCCCATTCCAATGATCGCTAAAATACTGCATAGCAGTATCAGGATCTGTAATATCTCTATTGAATACTAATCCTGAACCTATTCTAGATTGAACAGGTATCTTCCAAATCCAACCGTGGTCAACGGCAGGACATTTTACGTAAGGTGTACACTCTTTTTCAAAGTCTTCATAAGGCACATGACCAGCCACGGCAGAGTTAGTAAACAGTCTACCGTTAGACATTAATTCTTTCTTTTTTCGGTGTTTTAAAAGCGATATAAAGCCCGTACAGTCTAGGTAAAAGTCAGATACATGTGTTGCACCATTCTTTAGATCAAGGCTGGTTATATACCCGTCTTCGTCTCTATTTACATTCACTACATCGCTCTTAATAGTTCTCACTGTGCGGGAACAAATGTTTTGTAATTCTGTTACAAGTTTTCCTGCGTCAATATGATAAGCCAAAGTTTCAAAACTATTATACATGTCTAATCTGTCTTGCATAATTGTATCAAAACAAGGTAATGCAGTCTTACGAAAATCTTGTTCTTGTTTCTGAGCCCAAATATCATATTGTGTAGTCTTCAAATCAAAATATGATCTATTCAAATAAAAAGGATGCCATACTCTATTTTTTGGTGATTTCCAATGCGGAAAATCAATTCCTGCTTTGTATGTTCCGTCCACATTTTTAAACCATTGAGGAAGATCTATACCACATTGTCTTAGAAAGTAAGGAAATGTTAGTACGGTAGCTTCACCAACTCCAATGGGATTGCCTATTTCTTTATCTATAACTGTAACAGGCAAATCCCAAAAGTTATTTTGTATGTATGTTGCCGCCAACCAAGCCGCAGATCCACCACCTACTATTGTAATATCGTTAATTCGTCTCATTTTCTAAATATCCTATCAGGTCAAAAACCGTTTGTAGTTTTGTTTGGTTTGTTTTATTTTGTAGTGTGTTTCGCAATCCCATGTGTAACGGCTTTGGCCATTTTCCAAAACTGACCCAAGCGTATCCATCATGTTCTTCATTTAGTTGAGGTAAAAACTCTTCTTTTACTACACACAGATAAGTGTGAAAATGAAACTTTGAATCTGTGCTTACAAATGTTTCTAATGGAATAGTTTTTACTATATCTGGTAATGTACCAATTTCTTCTTTTATTTCACGCTGTAATGCAGGCCAAGGAGATTCATTTTTTCCGTTAGTACCTCCTACTAAACCCCATACATTTTTTTGTTTGCTTTGTGTCCTGTGTAATAATAAGAATCTTTTGCTTTTTAAACAATAGAAGAGGGCACCACTACAAATTATTTCTTCACTCATAAAAATATTTACTTAAAAAATAAGGCGCCAAGTGCCTTTTTGATATTCACCTTCGAATGAAAGTATCCATTCTGTACCTGTCCATCGGTATTGGACCCCTGTATTTAGGTTAGTTAAATACTTGGTTGTAGTTCCGGCATCTTCACTAGCATCAAAAACTATATGCCATTTGGTGCCATCCCATTCAACTACATCATTTTCGCCAGCTACAAAATCAGATCCGTCTGTATTTTTCCATGCATCTGGACCATCATATGGGTCTTGACTACTTCCGTCTGAAGGATCTTGGCCATATGTCATTAATCCACCAACGTTTGTACTTGTGTTGATTGCACCTAGTAATAACAACCTTAATCCGGCTGTTTTTGTAGTTGCAGGATTAAATTTTAAAGGATCAACAATGTAATCAACAGATCCTGTGTTATTTCGTCCGCTTGGTGAATTGAGATCTGTGTTTGTAGGTATAGTATCTGCATCATAGGTAAGAATTAATTTAGTTCTATCTAATTCGTTGATAGCTACACTGGCATTAACACTAATACTTCCTGTTTCACCTTCAAGTAATTTTCTTTTTAGTTGTATTTGAGATAAACCAGTTCTAAAATTTCCAGGTAATGCTTCTGTAATAACGTCCCATTGAACGCTTCCTACAATACCTCGATCAACAATTTGTGCAATATTATTCATTACAAGTATATCATAGTCTTTGTAAGTTGTTGCACCTGCGGCTATGCCCATTGTAACAGTTCTATCATTTACTTTGTCCATTTTAGGATGAGTTTGTTCAGCATCTGAAAAAGCCATTAGTTCAGGTGTGCTATTTCCTAAGTCTATAGTGCCTTTTGATTCATCAAAAATACTCATAACAACACTTGTTATTACACCTAATTTTTTTACTTTGGAAGGTAAATTCAAATAAATTGGTGTTGTAAAACTCAGCTGTCCTATATCTATTTCAGACTCTGTACCAATAGGAATTGTTCTACTACTAAAACTTACAGAAGTTAATTCAACAACAGATAAACTGCTCCAATCTACATAATTGTCTGTTGTTTGTATTTCCAAACTAGGATTAAACAGCATTAATATCTGTTCCATAATTTGTAATTTTTGTTCTGTGTTAGTGCTCCATATATCAACATTTATATTAAGTGTATAGGGACTAGGCATTATTCTTTCTACAGTAAAATTTTTTCCTTGTGTATTAAGATATTCTTTATTTGAACTATCATATGCACGTTCTCTTAAATGAACTTTGTGTACAAAAGAAGAATCAGCAGTCCTTGTTCTGTCTTGCTCCAATCCAGTTATGTAAACTGCCATTCTAGGAGCAGATGGAATTTTATTTTCACTATTATCTCTTAATATATGTCCTACTTGTCTAGTAATGTCACCATACATGACAGGAATTTGCGTTAGTTTTCCTGATCCATCTTTGTAGGAAAAATTACTAAACAATCTAATCAATTGAGTAATATATCTTCTAATTTGTCCATCGTAAAAATGTTGCATTAATTATCTGCCTTTGGTTTAAGTGCTTGTGATAAACTTTGTCTTTCTGTAACAGTTTCACCTGCAATTTGATTAGTATTTGTGTTGTTTACAAATCCAGTTTTTAATGTATTTCTTGTATCGGTATTTGACATGGTCATTCTAACTGCGTCTTCCATCTTAACCCATCTTGTTCCATCATATCTAAATAATCTATTTGGCAACAGGTCTGTGCGTAAAAAGTAATCGCCTTTGGCTTGGGTTGTTGGAAAACTAATACCAGTACCAAATGATTCTCCATTTGGTGGTATACCGTCTCCTATCAAATAACCATCATATCCTGATCTATCTGGCGTTTGATTTATCCTGTCTGCTAATTCATTTTGCGTACTTGCGTCTAAACTTGTGATATCAGTAGTCACAAGCTCTGTTTGACCTCTTTCGTCTACTTGTAATGTGTAAAGATTTGTTGTATCATATCCTGATTTGGCCGTGTCAGCTTCTGCTTGTTGTAACACAGCATTGTTAACTTGCATTTCTGTTTCATATGTAGATAACACATCTCTAAGAGTCTGTGAAGAACCTTCTTCTGTAGGTAGATCTAATATCTCCTTGAACTCTTGCGAGTCAACAATTTGTTTCATTTTCACCCTGTACAAATGCGGATACCAACTTTGTGAAAATCCTTCACTTGCACGATTCACGTCTTCAACAACATAAAATCTTTTTAGTGCAACACTAAAATCATTTAATGCATATTCATCTTTTAAGTGTGGTATTTCTATAACATCACCTGGCATTATTTTTCTACCTAATGTTTTTACACTATAATTAATAGGTATTGTCATAAACACTATATCATTTTGTAAGAACAATCCAAACTGACTCATATCAAAGTCTACATCTGAAACGTTGTATATTCCTCGCATAACATAAATGTCAGGATCATATTTTCTATCTCTGTTTTCTAGAAACAGCATGTCTTGTATGTTGGTTTCTTTTACTGCATCGTATCTAGGCTTATCAGAAGTAGCATCTGCTAGATCCGGATTTTTGGGACCTAGGTATTTGTGAACATGAACGTCTGTACCACCAACTGTGAACATTTCAGTTATGGTTTTGTCTAGAAATTCGTAATCTTTTCCCTTTTCAGGTTTATATAAGCTCAGTCTTGGCATAACGTAAGTATTTATCTACGCATAAATACTGTAGTCGGAGAACGTGTATGGCAACTAATATTAAAACAAAAAAACAAGAAGTTTTCAAGTATGTAGAGCTTAATCTAGGTGGAGGCATGGTAGATGTGGAGTTAGATCCAGATCATTATGAAACTGCACTAGGAGCCGCTTTAGCAAAATTTAGACAAAGATCGGACAATTCTGTTGAAGAATCTTATATGTTTTTACCAACCGTGATTGATCAAAATGAGTACACATTGCCTACAGAAGTTGTAGAGGTAAGAAAGTTATTTAGAAGAAGTATAGGATCACGAACTGGTGGCGGTGACGGCGGTACATTATTTGAGCCTTTTAATCTTGCTTACACAAACACTTATCTTTTAGCTAGTTCAAATATGGGCGGACTTGCAACGTACAATGCATTTGCTGGATACCAAGAACTTGTAGGTAGAATGTTTGGATCATTTATCGAATTCAAATGGAATACTACAAGCAAAAAATTAACTTTATTACAGCGTCCAAGAGCAGAAGAAGATATATTGCTATATGTTTACAACTATAGACCTGATTTTGAGTTACTTGATGACTATCTAGCAAAACAATGGATTAAAGATTATACACTTGCAAAGTGTAAATTTATGCTAGGAGAAGCTAGATCAAAATTTGCTACCATAGCCGGTCCACAAGGCGGTTCTGCTTTGAATGGTGATGCTTTAAAGGCTGAAGCAACTGCTGAACTCGAAAAACTAGAATCGGACGTATCAACACAAGTCGGCGGCGGTGTTGGTTATGGCTTCACAATCGGTTAAAAAAATCACTTGACAGCATCAGTATAATCAAGTATAATAATTACATTATACAAGGATGAACTATGATTATCGGTATATGCGGTTTAATTGGTAGCGGCAAAGGAACTGTTGCTGACGTACTAGTTGAAGAACATAAATTTACAAAAATATCATTTGCAGATAAGCTAAAAGATGCTGTATCTGTGCTATTTGACTGGGATCGAGATATGCTCGAAGGCGAAACATCTGAGAGCAGATATTGGCGAGAGCAGGAAGATGNTTTTTGGACTAAAGAAACTGGGCGTAAAGTTACTCCAAGATCCGTTTTACAGGAATTTGGTACCGACTGTATGCGTAATGGATTTTATGATGGCGTATGGGTAAGTTTTGTAAAAAAACAAATAATTGAAAATCCTGACAAAAATTTTGTTATTCCGGATGTAAGATTTACCAATGAAATAGATATAATAAAAAGTCTTAAAGGAAAAGTTTGGTGTGTAAAACGCGGTCCTGATCCGCTATGGTTTAGGCAATATCAAGATCTTGGAATCGAACCAACTGATGTACATCCTAGTGAGTGGAGATGGGCATCTGCATCATTTGATTTTAACATATACAATGAAGGCACAAAAGATGATCTTAAAAATCAGGTACAAGGTCGCCTTGCTTCCACTTTACTCCACGCTTCTGCAGAAGCCGTTGGCAATTAGCACAAATAGTTTTAAGATTAGCAAAACTTGTATTTGTTAGATTACCGTCAATATGATATACGTTGTACTGTTCAGGTTGTCCTACAAAACCACACTTATCACATTCCTGTTTTAATCTATAGCCAGCTTTATACCAATTAGGTATTCCGTGTCCTTTACCATTGTGTAAACAAGACTCGCATTGTTTTCTATAATAGGTTTTGTTTGCCTTTTTATAGTTTACCGCCGCTGGCTTTTGTTTGCAATATTCACATAAAGGACGCATAACGTATTTAGCATACCTTTTTACCCCCTTTTATTGGTATTTTTTCCGGGGTGTTTTTTAAAAATCGTATAAATACTTTTAACAGTTGTTAATATACAGGAGAACATAAATGGCTAATTTAGTATCACCAGGTGTACAAGTAAGTGTAATCGACGAAAGTTTTTACACTCCGGCTGAACCTGGAACAACGCCTATGATTTTCGTTGTCTCAGCACAAGACAAGACAAACGGAGCAGGCACGGCAACAGCGGCAGGAACTACCAAAGCGAAAGCGGGTACTCCATACTTAATCACATCACAAAGAGATTTAACAGAAACTTTTGGAGATCCGATCTTCAAAACAGATACAAGTAATAATCCAATCAATGGCGGTGAGCTTAATGAATATGGATTACAAGCGGCATATTCATATCTAGGCGTAAGCAACAGAGCATTTGTTGTTAGAGCAGATATAGACTTAAATGAAATAGAGCCAAGTGCAAGTGCACCGGCGGCGGCTCCAGCAAATGGTACATTTTGGTTTGATACAGCCGTTACAAAATACGGTTTATTTCAATGGAACGGAAACGCGGCAACTGTTACTGGTGGACAAACATTTACAAACAAAGTTCCAACTGTAATTACATCAAACACACAACTTGTTGGTGAATCTAACACAGGTTTTCCAAAAGGTTCAGTAGGGCAAATTGGTGATTATGCTGTAGTAACCACAACAACTGTCAACAAGATCTATTACAAAAACAAATCAGGTACTTGGGTAAAAGTTGGTACACAGGCTTGGATTGCAAGTTGGCCAACAATACAAGCTTCAGCGGCAAATCCGACATTAAGTAATGGGGAAACAATCATTATTAATGGAACTACTGTAACAATTTCAGGCACAACTGTTTCAGCAATGGAAACAGCAATCGATAGTGCAGGAATTACTGGTATTACTTCAGCAGTAGTAGATGGAAAATTAGAAATTTACAGTAACGGTACATCAACAACTGATGGATCTACTGATGAAGATGGTGCTATCCAAATAAGTGCTGGTGCTTCAGGAACATTACTTGCTGACTTAGGTATCACAGCAGGAACTTATTATGCTCCACAGTTTGTAATTCAACCACATACACAGGTTCCAGAATTTAAAACTGCTGACACTAAATCAAGACCAACTGGTTCTGTTTGGTTAAAAACAACAGAAGCAAATCTTGGTGCAAACTATAGTGTTAAAAAATATAACAGCACTACAAAGTTATGGGCTACACAACCTGCTCCTTTGTATAAAACACATAATTCAGCTTTATACAATTTAGATAAATCAGGTGGCGGAATAAACTTGACATTAGGTCAGGTGTATATCCAAGCACATACTACTTTGGCAGGCGATGAAGAAGGCGACTTTACATTGTTTGCAAGAAATGCCACAGGTGCAACTACTATTACATCTTCGGCTGTAACAGCAAGTTCAATTGCGGCAGGTGGTAAAACATTTACAATGGCAGAAAGCATTGTTGGACAAGAGGCTATGAATAATCATGTGACTGTATCGTTTACAGCGGCAGGTGCCACAGCTGATGCTGATGCGATTGCTACTGCTATTAATAGTGCAGGATTTACAAATATTGTTGCTACAGTAGACGCAAGTAACAGAGTTGTAATTTCACATAATGACGGCGGTGAAATTAGAATTAAAGATACAAGCTCTGCTTTACAAAATATTGGTTTTNCNGCATANAACTATACNACAAANTTAGGTACTGCAAACCTTTACACAGCACCAACTGGTGACAGTGCATCAGACTTCCATGCTTCAAATTGGAAGATCTTGACATATACAGCAGGACCAAATGCACCAACTGCCTTAACAGAAAATGGTAGATTATGGTACAGTTCACTTGTAGATGAAGTTGATATTCTTGTACATAATGGAACTACTTGGAAGGGTTATCAAAATGTTTACTCTACAACAGATCCAGAAGGTCCAATTGTAAGTGCAACTGAGCCTACTCAACAATCAGACACAACTCCGTTGGTAACTGGTGATCTTTGGATTAGTACAGCAGACTTAGAAACATATCCGCAAGTACACAGATACAATGCAGATTTAAGTAAGTGGATTGCATTAGACGAAAGCGATCAAACTACTGAAGACGGTATACTATTTGCCGACGCAAGATTTGGTACAAGTGGTGGTACTGCAACAGCGGCACCTTCAGGAACAATCAAAGAAATGTTAGTGAGTGATCACTTAGATACAGATTGTCCAGATCCAGCATTATATCCAAAAGGTATGTTGCTTTGGAACTTACGTAGAAGTGGATTTAATGTTAAGAAATTCGTACGTAATCATGTTGTAACAACAGATAAAAANGTTAGAATGGATGAAAGCCAAGTTAACTANTATCCACATAGATGGGTAACTGAATCAGCTAACCAAACAGATGGATCAGGTTCATTTGGTAGAAAAGCTCAAAGAAAAGTTATTATTCAAGCACTTCAGGCAATGGTAAACAGCAACCAAGACATTAGAGATGATGAGTCAAGACTATTCAACTTAATGGCTTGCCCAGGTTATCCTGAATTAATTGGTGAAATGAACGCACTTAATAATGATAGGGGCTTGACAGCGTTTATCGTTGGTGATTCACCGTTCAGATTAACTTCAGATGCAACTACTTTAAACAACTGGGGTAAAAACGTTAACCTTGCAGTAGAAGATAATGATAACGGACTTGTAACAAGCAGTGAGTACCTAGGTGTATTTTATCCAAGTTTATTCACAAGCGATAACGCAGGTAAAAACATTATTGTTCCACCAAGTCACGCAATATTAAGAACTATTGCATTAAGTGATCAAGTTTCGTTTCCATGGTTTGCACCAGCAGGAACAAGACGTGGTGGTATTACAAACGCTACAGCTTCAGGATTTATTGATTCAGAAGGCGAATTTAAATCAATAGCATTGAATGAAGGACAGCGTGATACATTGCAACAAGTTAATGTAAACCCAATAACATTCTTAACAGGTGCAGGTTTAGTAAACTTTGGTCAAAAAACTAGAGCCGCAAACGCAAGTGCTTTAGATAGAATCAATGTTGCACGTTTGGTTGTGTATCTAAGATCACAACTTAAAAAACTTGCTAAACCATATATCTTTGAACCAAATGATAAAATCACACGTGATGAAATCAAAGCTCAAACTGATAGTTTGATGCTTGAATTGGTATCTCAAAGAGCATTGTATGACTTCTTAGTAGTTTGCGACGAGTCAAACAATACACCAGCAAGAATAGATAGAAATGAACTGTATTTGGACATTGCAATAGAACCAGTGAAAGCTGTGGAATTTATATACATTCCATTGAGACTTAAAAATACTGGTGAAATAGCAGGACTCTAAACGGATAAATAAAAGTAATAGGAGCATATAGATGGCAATTTCAACACTTTCAAGATTAACAGTACCACTGGACAGTAACGCAAGTGCATCCAACCAAGGGCTGTTGATGCCAAAGCTACAATACCGTTTTAGGGTATCGTTAGAAAACTTTGGAACATCCAGTCCAACAACAGAGCTTACAAAACAAGTCATTGATACAACAAGACCAAATGTAACATTTGATCAAATGACAGTTGACATATATAACTCAAGAGTTTATCTAGCTGGTAAACATACTTGGGAACCAATCACAATTAACTTACGTGAAGATGTCAGTAACAATGTTCAAAAATTAGTTGGTGAACAATTACAGAAACAATTTGATTTCTTTGAAATGTCAAGTGCGGCTTCTGGTAGTGATTATAAATTTGTTACTAGAATTGAAATACTTGATGGTGGAAACGGAGCAAATGCGGCTAATGTATTAGAAACATATGAATTGTATGGTTGTTACGTAGAAAATGCTAACTACAACACACTAAACTATGCAACTTCAGAGCCTGTTACAGTAACTTTATCTATTAGATACGATAACGCAATACAAACTCCACAAGGTACAGGAGTTGGTACAGCAGTTGGCAGAACTATTAATACTGCAATTACTGGTGGTGGATCTACATAAGATCTTTAGCAATTATAAATTAATAAAAAGGGCCTTCCGGGGCCCTTTTTTTATGACCTAAAACTAAATACCTGTAAGTACAAAAAATTCTTAAGGAGACTTCATTGAGCAATAGATTTCATTTAGCCATAGAAGGTGGCGACCTATCCGTAACTGTACCNTGGTACCAAACTGTACTAGGATGTACATTGGATATGGCAGAAGAAGGAAAATGGCAGGATATAGATTTTTGGGGTAATGAATTAACATTACATGCCACTACCCCGAGACAAGCTAAAGGTCCTGAAAGAGAAAGACACAGCGTTGACATGGGAGAAGTATGTGTTCCGCATTTTGGTATACATTTACCCTATGATGACTTTAAAATTGTTAAAGAAAGTGTAGAAGCAAACGGGGGATTTTTAGATAAACCTTACGTAAGATTCGAAAACACAGATTATCAACAAGAAACATTTTTTGTTGAAGATCCTAACTTTAATGTGTTAGAAATTAAGTCAATGGCCAAAGATAATCTTGACGATATTGAAGTATTTGGCGTAGGTTGTTAATCTTATTAAATACGTACTTAATTCTTTAGGCTAAATATTAATATGAGCTTTTTGAATGGATTTTTAGATAATGTATTTTCTGGGGCATTAAACCCCAAAGGTAATCTTGCAGATTATCAACACGGAGCAAGACTGTATGTTGATGACAGCCATAGATTATCTCCCAAAGTTAAATTTCTTTATCATGTGTCTTTCAACATAAACTCACAAGCCGCAAGTATTATTCCACAATTAACACAAAAACATAATAACGAACTTAATATGTTGGTTAAAAGTGTTCAATTACCTGCTTATAATGTTCAAACTGATGTAAAGCATCAATACAATAGAAAACGTGTAATACAAAAAAGAATAGATTATCAACCAATTAATATTGTTTTTCATGATGATAACTTTGGTGTCACTACTGCAATGTGGGAAGCATACTATAGATATTATTATAGAGATGGTAACTATACAGCCGTACAGCCAGACGGTTCACCAGATCCAACAAAAAAACAATTTAAAAATCCAACACAATTTAACAGAGGATCAGCTTTTGCTCAGAAGCAATATAGATATGGTTTTGATAATGATAGCTTAGAACCTTTTTTTAATAGCATTGTAATATATCAAATGTCTCGTAAAAAATATACTGCTATGACATTGGTAAATCCTATAATTGCAAGTTGGACTCATGACACAATGGATAATAGTGTAAGTGATCCAGTATCAAATAGTATGTCTGTAGAATATGAAACTGTCCACTATAGTAGAGGAGCGATAGGCAAAGGCGGACCTAAAGGATTTGCTGAAGAACATTATGACAAAACTCCTAGTCCAAATTCATTATTAGGTGGTGGTGCTTCTAGTTTATTAGGTGTTGGAGGAGTACTTGCAGGAGGCTTTGGAGTTATAGATGATATCACTGGTGGTAATGTAAGTTTTGGTACAGTACTGAAAGCCGCAAACACTATACAAAACGCAGGCAACTTAACAAGTTCTGGTATAGGTGGAGAACTGCTAGGTGAAGGAATATCTGCAATAGGCAGAACAACTGGTATAGATGTAAGCGGAGTTTCAAATGTTGCTTTTCCTAAAGGCGGTGGCGGAGGTAGTGCAACCACAGTAGCCGCGGCGGCGGCCCTAGTTGCAGGTGCAAATTTTTTGACCAATTCAGGAAGTAGCGGAGCACAAACTTCTAGCACATCTTCTACAACAAATAATCCAAGTGGACCTGCTCCAGGAATGTTAGCAGAGGAGTAAAAAATGGTACAACTTAATATTCCACAAAAACCAGATACAGGAAGTGGCGACAAGGTTAAAAGATATTTTAATACATATTACGGATACCAATTAGAATTTCCTAGTAACGATGTTGATGCTGTAATAGGTTTTTTAATAAACAAAGGTTTTGATAAAGTTGCCGCTCAGTCTACAGGATCAGTGCTATTACAACAAGCAAAGATAGATGGTATCAAAGTTTTTGAACTTTTAGATACTCTAAAAACTTTAGATAAGTTACAGTTAAGTTTCACAGTTGCACAAGTCTTGAATTTTAACAGACAAAAAACTAGCACACTAGGCTTTAGAGTAGAAAACACAGATACTCCGTTAGAAGCAAGAAACATCATGGGGTAACACCATGGCAAAACAATTTGCTCAAGGAAAATATACCTTAAAAAATCCAACAAAATACGTAGGCAGAAGAACACCAACATATAGAAGTAGTTGGGAATTTGCCTTTATGAAGTTTTGCGATGAAAATCCATCTATACAGGCTTGGGCAAGTGAGGCAGTAAAGATTCCATATAGAAATCCGTTGACTGGCAAAGCAACAATTTATGTGCCTGATTTTTTCATACAATATAAGACAAAAAAAGGAAAAAATATGGTTGAACTTATAGAAGTAAAACCAGACAACCAAACAATAAAAGAGAACCTTGGCAAATCTCGACACAATCAATTACATTATGTGTTAAATCAAGCAAAATGGGAGGCGGCAAGTAAATATGCAAAATCCAAAGGAATCAAATTCAGAGTAATTACAGAAAAGGATATGTTCCATCAGGGCAAACGATAAATAATACTAGCAATTAAGTGAGTATATAATGACCAAAAAATTAGAGGAAATTCTTGATCTTCCTGATTCAAAAGAAATTATAAAGCAAGAGAAAGAAAAAGAAAAACATAATGCAATACAGCAACAAAACGAAACATTGCGTGATATTGCAGAAATGGATAAAATCACTAGTGCCTTGCCAGCTGTAAAAGGATTAGGCGAAATGGCTGATACCGAGCTAAATGAAGTAGCATCAAAAGCCATGGATGCATATGACGATTTGATGGATTTAGGCATGAATGTAGAATCAAGATACTCAGGCAGGGTATTTGAAGTAGCTGGGGGTATGCTCAAAACCAGTCTCGATGCCAAAGTTGCTAAGATAGATAAAAAATTAAAGATGGTAGAACTACAATTACGTAAAGAAAAACAAGATAAGGACGGTAAAATTGATGGTGATAGCATTGTACAAGGTGAAGGTTACATTGTGACTGATCGCAATAGTTTGTTAGAAAAACTAAAGAATATGGATAAATAATTTATAAGGACGGTAATATGTTTGAAAAATATCTAAACGAAGCAAAAAAAGTATACGAATTCAAGATCGGAGTAGCTGGAGATCTGCCAGAAGGCTTTGCTGATGATCTAGAGCAATGCTTACAGAAATTTAGTGTAGCATCAATGGGTGCAGGAAAGAAAACTCCTATTCAAGAGAGACCGTTAGATTTTCCAAAAAAGACCAATTGTGAAGTAACATATTGGGAGACAGGTTTAAACTATCCAACTACGCCACAAGTTTTAGAAGAATATATTGCACAATGTTGTATGTGTGAAAGAGAAGACATTCTGGTAAGAACAAAGGCAGATATTGCTCATGAATATCAAGATACAAAAGAAGAAAATCCATATCAATCAAAACTAGAGACAGAAGACATGGGTCAGCAAGATCCAGATGCACAAAAACAAATTGGTAATGAAAGAGTAATGGAACTTCTTAAAGAGTTGGAAACTACTAGAAAAGAAAAAACTAATGATCCTATCGCAGATGTTAAACCAGGCGAAACTAAAGATATAAGCGATAACATTGGTACAACATCACCTATAGGGAGCAAATAATGAATGATAAAGAACTAATACAGAAACTTACTGACATTCAAACTGAAGAACAGTCTAAAAAACAAAAAATTAATGAAGCGGCCAGCATGAACATTTCAATGACAGGAGATGATGCAGGTCAAGTTGGACAATTAATGGCAATCATGCGTAACGCAGGAATGGATGCAAAACCAGTAGCGGCTGATATGCCTATGCCAATGAGAACAGACATAGATAAATTTAGAGCGGCAGTAAACGATGACCCAAGCATACCAGGAAGAGATGATGTTGTAGGAGATCAAGACTTACAAGCGGGTAACATTGGATCAGCTATCGGTGGAGCAATTGGTAGAGGTATTACAGGCGGACCAATTGGATCAGCACTAGGTAGTTATGCTGGCGGTGGCGGTCTAGGCGGAGCGGCAGGCTCGGCACTAGGCGGAATGGCGGCAGGCCCAATAGGCTCGGCTATCGGTGGTTATCTAGGTAGTAAGCTGACAAGCGATGCAGAAGACAATCCAGATATTCCAGGTAAAGACGATGTTCCAGGTGACCAGGATCTAAAAGCAGGTGCTTTAGGAGCCTTAGCTGGAAGTTTAGCAGGTGGTGCCGCAGGACAAGTTTTAGGCAAAGGTGTAGGTGATACATTAGGTACAGCTATTGGCGGTGCTATGAGTGGTATGGGAGATACTGCTGGACAGATAGGTACAGCAATTGGTAAAGCTCTTCCATCTGTAGGTGGNGCGGCAGTTGGCGGTGCAATTGGTGATAAACTAACCGGTGAGGCTGATGGCGATTATGCAAATTCACCAGAAGAAAAATATGCACCTTATACTGACATGACAAACCCTCCAAGTAATGATTTAAATAAAGCTAAAAAATCATATCCAAAAGTAGCAGGTGGAGATAATCCAATGGCACTTGCGGACAAAATTAAAGAAGAGTTATCTTCTCTTTATAAAGAATACAAGTAATTATTTCCTCCCAAATAGGCTCTTCGGAGCCTATTTTTTTGAGTAAATACTGACACTATGGTAAAGAGTTTAGATGGCGTTTTAACAAAAAAAGCCAATACACGAGAAAGTTTTACAGAAGATCAGATAGCAGATTTAAAAGCCTGTGCAAATCCTGATACAGGATATCTGTATTTTTGCAACAAATTTTTTAATATACAACATCCTGTAGAAGGAAAAATGTTGTTCAAACCTTTTGATTATCAAGAAAGGTTATTAGAAAGTTATCACAATCACAGATTTAATATAAACATGTTACCAAGACAAAGTGGTAAAACAACTACTGCCGCAGGTTATCTTCTATGGTATGCAATGTTTCATCCTGATCAAACAATATTAATTGCCGCACACAAGTATACAGGTGCTCAAGAAATAATGCAAAGAGTAAGATATGGATATGAGCTTTGTCCTGACTTTATCAGAGCAGGTGTTACTAACTATAACAAAGGTTCAATGGAGTTTGAAAACGGAAGCAGAATTGTAAGTGCAACTACAACAGGTAACACTGGTAGAGGTATGTCTATTTCGTTACTTTATTGCGACGAGTTTGCATTTGTGCAACCTACTATTGCAGATGAATTTTGGACTTCTATATCTCCTACACTAGCAACAGGTGGTCGTGCAATCATAACAAGTACACCTAACTCAGATGAAGATACATTTGCAGTAATATGGAAAGAAAGCCAAAACAAGTTTGATGTGAATGGTAATGAACAGGAAGTAGGTGTAAATGGTTTTCATGGTTTTACAGCTAGATGGGACGAACATCCAGATAGAGATGAAAAATGGAAAGAAGTAGAACTAGGAAGAATAGGTGAAGAAAGATTTAGACGTGAGTATGGTTGTGAGTTTCTTGTTTACGACGAAACACTTATTAATAGTATAAAACTTTCTAGTATGGAAGGAAGTGATCCTCAAATGAACATGGGTCAAACACGCTGGTATTCAAAATTGAAATCTACAGAAAGTTATGTTGTAGCATTAGACCCTAGTATGGGTACTGGAGGAGACTATGCGGCCATACAAGTTTATGAGATTCCTGCATACAAACAAGTCGCAGAATGGAGACATAACGAAACACCTATTCCAGCACAAGTTAAAATAATGAAGGATATAACAACATACATACAACAACAATGTGGTGAAGTCAATAACATCTATTGGAGTGTAGAAAATAATGCTATAGGTGAAGCGGCATTGATAGTAATAAACGACTTTGGAGAAGAAAACATACCAGGACTTTTTATAAGTGAACCTATTAGGAAAGGGCATGTAAGGAAGTTTAGAAAAGGATTTAACACAACCCATGGTTCCAAAATTACAGCTTGTAGTAGACTAAAAACAATGGTAGAAAATGATCAATTGAAATTAAGTAGCAAAGCATTAATAACAGAACTTAAGAATTTTGTTGCTACAGGCACTAGTTTTAGAGCAAAAGTAGGCCAAACAGACGATCTTATTAGTGCAACATTACTAGCATTACGTATGATGAATGTGTTAAAAGACTGGGATCCTAGGATATATAATACATTTACACAAGCAGAAGGAGATGAGCCTATACAACCGCCTATGCCTATCTATGTTACAGGCGGTTTAGGATAAATATTAATATGAAAAACCTTGATTCTATTGCAAATGAACTATTCAACAAAATTAGAGGAAGATATCCCTCTATTACTGTTGGTGATGGTGATGCAACCATAACAAATGCACCAAAAGAAGGAAGATTTTTTGAATTTGATTTTGCAAAAGGAAAGAAAGTTAGCATCAGTCTTGATGAAAAAGATTTGACAGTAATGTTTAGCCAAAAACTATTTGATTCAGAGGATAGTTCTAGCAAAAGCAACTGGTTCAATTTTTTAAAAGAACTAAGACAGTTTGCTAAGAAAAGAATGTTAAATTTTGACACAAGAGACATTACGAAATCTAACCTTGATAAAAGAGATTATCAATACCTAAGCACGGAGAAGCAAATGAGCGAATCGAAACTATACGGAACAAGCAGAACCAGTTTCCAAAACATTGGTTCAGCAAGGATGGTAATAAAACATAACCAGCCTATCAATCAAGAACAACCAGCAGGTAGAACTAGAGATATTGCTGGTATATACATTGAAAGTCAAGCAGGAGAAAGATTTAAGTATCCAGTACGACACATGAATGGTGCAAGAGCAATGGCAATGCACGTATCAGAAGGTGGTAATCCTTATGATGATTTTGGCAAACACATTGTTGGACTTTCAGAAGAACTTTCTAAACTACGTAAATTCAAAACATACATGAATCGCTCAAATGTAATGGCTGAAGGACTTGCAGGTTATATGGAAGTTGTTAACGAAAGAATAGAGACCGTTAAGAAAACGGCACATGCCCTACAGTCAAAAGCAAAATATCAAGAAGCATTCGAAAACTTCGACAAAACCGTGCTTGAAGAAGTTCCAGAAGATGTAACAAATTCTTGGATTGATGAACTTACTATAAAACAATTTAACGAAGATCTAAAAGATGTATTTCCTTACATCTATAGATTAGTAAGTGAAGCAAATAAAGTAAAAGACTTAGGACCAGAGGATATACTTGACGAAAATAATGTTGAGGAACAAGAAGCTGAGTATCAAGATGAATACATAGATGTAATGGATGATGATGCCTATGATTTTGAACCACAAGCAGATGCTATTGTAAATGGTGCAGAATTTAATCAAGATGCTCCTATGACAGAATACGAAAGAGCATTTGAAGACTTTAAGATGGCGGCGGCCAATGCGGCGGCAAAGGGTGAGAAAGAATTTGAATATCCTGCCGGCTCAGGAAAAAAACATCCTACTAAAATGGACAAAGCAACAGCGGCAAAACTGTTAGCTGATAGCCAAACTAATGAAGAAAGTTTATCAGAAGAACAGCTCAATGAGTTCGTTCAGTTCTTAGTACCGGCACTAGTTGCAGGTGCAAGAGTAGTTGGTCCAAGATTGTTACCAGCGGCAAAAAAAGGTGCACAAATGATTGGTAAACTTGTAGGCGGCGGAGCAAAAGTAGCCGCAAGAAATCCAATTAAAACAACAGTTGGCGGAGTAGCGGCGGCTAATCCCACAGCAACAATGGATTTAGCCAAAGGTGCAGTAGATACAGCAAAAACAGTTGGTGCGTTACCAGGACAAGCAAAAGAACTAGTAAGTAAAATAGGACAAAACGTGTCCGCGGCTGGTGATAAAGTAATACAGACAGCAGATGATTTAAAAGCTATGGCGGCAGGTACTTTAGATAACTTACCAACAATGGATAAAATTGCTGGAATTGCCAAACAGTATGCCTTGCCGGCGGCAGTTGTGATGGCAATATTATATGGCGGATACAAAGTTGTAGATTCAATTTTTGGAAAAGACGAAAAAGAAGCTAATGACGATGATGCTGATACAATAGATTTGAGTCCAAAAGGTGCAGGCGACGAAATGAAACAAAAGAACGAGATTCCTGTAGAAGAGTTTGTAAAGAGCATGTACGATTACACTCATAATGCTTTTCCAAAAGGGGAGACAGCAGTTCTGACATCAGTGCAAAAAGAATATGGTGACGAAGCAGTAGACGAAGCAGGTCAAGTCATGCAAGAACTTTTGGCAGGTCGTGATAGGGAAATGGCTAGAATTCAGCAACTTGCTGGCGTAAGATAGCCAAAATCCACAAATAAAGCAAAAAACTACTTGACATTATAAATAATATCATGTACAATGTTTATTATTGTGCATGTTTAGGCACAAAGCTATAAGGCAAAAATTTAAGGAGGCATATTATGGCAACATTAGCAGAGATCAGAGCTAAACTGAAAGAACAAGAATCACGCACAGGTGGTTCACAAAGCTCCGGCGGGGACAACGCAATTTTTCCATTCTGGAATATGACAGAAGGCCAAACTACTACAGTTAGGTTTTTACCAGATGGAGATGAATCCAACACATTTTTCTGGAAAGAACGTTTGATGATCAAACTTCCGTTTGCAGGTATCAAAGGTGAAACTGATTCACGACCTGTACAAGTACAAGTTCCTTGTATGGAAATGTATGGAGATAGCTGTGAAATTCTTAATGAAGTTCGCGGTTGGTTTAAAGATCCAAGTCTTGAAGATATGGGTCGTAAATATTGGAAGAAAAGATCTTACATCTTTCAAGGGTTTGTAACTGACAATGCTTTAAGCGAAGATACAACACCTGAAAATCCAATTCGTAGGTTTATTATTGGACCACAAATTTTCCAAATTATCAAATCCGCATTGATGGATCCTGATATGGAAGAACTGCCAACAGATTATACTGCTGGTGTTGATTTCCGTCTTACAAAAACTTCAAAAGGCGGTTATGCAGATTACTCGACTTCAAGTTGGGCAAGACGTGAACGTCCTTTAAGTGATACAGAAATGAAAGCCATTGAATCAAATGGTCTGTTCAACTTAAATGATTTTCTTCCTAAAAAGCCAAGCGAGGTTGAAGTTAAAGTGATGAAAGAAATGTTTGAAGCAAGTGTTGATGGTGAAGCATACGATCAAGACAAGTTCGGACAGTACTTCCGTCCAGCTGGCATGTCAGCACGTACAGGCGATCCTAATGCAAATAGGAACAATGCTCAGGCAACACCTACACAGGCAACAACTGAGCCAAAGGTGGATACTTCCCCAAAGCAGGAAGAAGCACCTAAGGTAGAAGAGCCTAAGGTGGAAGCAACGCCAAACACAAGTGGAAAGGCTGAAGACATTCTTTCCATGATAAGAGCAAGACAACAAAACTAAAAATATATACTAGTGGGGTTAACCCCCCACTAGGCTATTTAAGGAGGCATTATGGCAAAAGCATTTGATCCTACAAAGTTTAGGACACAATTAACAAAATCCATTACAGGCATGAGTGCAGGATTCAATGATCCTACTGATTGGGTTAGTACGGGAAACTATGCACTCAACTATTTGGTAAGCGGAGACTTTAACAAAGGAGTTCCGTTAGGTAAAGTAACAGTATTTGCAGGAGAATCAGGATCCGGCAAATCTTATTTTTGTGCAGGTAATATTGTAAAAGCGGCACAAGAACAAGGCATATTTGTTGTCTTGGTTGACTCAGAAAATGCACTAGACGAAGACTGGTTGCAAAGACTAGATGTTGATACAAGTGAAAGCAAATTACTAAAACTAAACATGTCAATGATTGATGATGTTGCTAAAACAATTAGTGTATTCATGAATGATTACAAAGCAATGCCTGAAGAAGAAAGACCAAAAGTCTTATTTGTGATTGATAGTTTAGGTATGTTGCTTACTCCAACAGATGTTGATCAATTTGGCAAGGGTGATTTGAAAGGTGATATGGGTAGAAAGCCTAAGGCACTTACTGCACTTGTTAGAAACTGTGTAAACATGTTTGGTAGTCACAACGTTGGTATGGTATGTACTAACCATACTTATGCTTCACAAGACATGTTTGATCCAGATGATAAAATATCTGGTGGACAAGGTTTTATCTATGCATCAAGTATNGTTGTTGCAATGAAAAAGNTAAAACTAAAAGAAGATGAAGATGGTAACAAGGTTACTGATGTTCGCGGTATTAGAGCAGGTTGTAAAGTAATGAAAACAAGATATGCTAAACCGTTTGAAGGTGTACAGGTAAAGATTCCATACGAAACTGGCATGAATCCTTACAGTGGATTGGTAGACTTGTTTGAGAAAAAAGGACTTATTGTCAAAGATGGGAATAGGTTAAAATATACAGACTCAACAGGTGAAGAAATAAAAGAATACCGTAAAAACTGGACTGGTNATTTATTAGACAAAGTGATGTCAGATTATGCCAAACTAGCTGATCCTGTGGTAAATATCGAGGTTGCAGACGAGGAAGTTGCAACAGAAAAACTTGAACAGGAGTAGACTTACATGGAAAGCAGTCAAATAGTTGATATTTGGAATACTTTTAAAGACAGCTTAGACAAGAAACACACAGAAATTGTAGCTGAAAAATTTGTAGAAGTCTGTGCTGATTACGGCACAGATGATACAGAATTTAGAGATGCAATGGGTAGTTGTGATATACTTGATGCGGCCATCGGATATTATTTAGACATAGATGATGATGGTGAAGACATTGATGACGAATGGGATGATTAATGGGTTGGTACTCTGAAGTAGCTAGAGACGTAAACAAGATTCCAGAAGCAATACTGCACTTTGAATCAGAACTTTCATCTGCAAGAGCTGAAGTAAAACTTAAAGGCAATGTGGAACGTGCCGCGGCAGAAATGCCAGGTATTGTTGAACACAGATTTCATCAATTACAAGAAATAGAAGCTATATTAAATTACCTCAATATTGAGCTACGTAGATTACGTAGTTCATTTTTCAAAAAATATCTTGAAAATTATCAAAGAGCGTTGAGTAGCAGAGACGTTGAAAAATATGTTGATGGCGAAGCAGATGTAGTTGATTATGAAAAAATAATAAATGAATTTGCACTTCTAAGAAACAAGTGGCTCGGCTTGCTAAAAGGACTTGATCAAAAACAGTGGCAAATCACTAATGTAGTCAAGTTAAGAGTAGCAGGCATGGAAGATGCGTCACTATAAATTTCAGGTACCAGAAAATAGTAAACTACTACGCGGACAACTTTTTAGATATCTGTATACCTTCTGCGATGTAAAAACAATCACCAAACCTGAAGAGATTGAAAAAGATAGATTACTTGCATTCAGTCATCCTTTTGATGATTGGATCTTTGATGCAATTAAAAAAGATCCATCAATTAATTTTTTCCATATAGACAATGGTTACATAGGTAACCATAGATACAAACGACCTCAGTATTATCGTATTTCATATAACTCTTTACAAAATACATACGTTCGTCCTGTAAATGAAAGCCGAAAACATTTGCTTGAACTAGATGATAACTTATGGAGTGATTGGAATCCTGATGGAGAATATAATCTATTGGTTATGCCAGCTGATAATAACAGTAATATATTTAGATACATGGGACAGGATTACCATGCCTGGAGAGACAAAACAATTAAATACTATGAAGGCTTAGACGTGCCGTTGATCGTTAGAGAAAAAGTAGGCAAAAGAAAGCAAAGGTGGGATGAAATACTTCCTATGATAAGAAAAGCAAAAAAAGTTATTACATACCATAGTATGGCCGCGGTTGAGGCTTTGTGTTTAGGTAAACCGATTGAAATACTAGGACAAAGTGCGGTACAACATTGGCAAAATAAAACAAATTTTAACAGAGACGAAATGCTAGAGCACATTGCTTGGAGTCAATTTGACCGAAGTGATTATCAAAGTGGTACAGCATGGCGTTGTACATTTGAATATCAGGTAGAACCATGTATCAAGAACTAGACGGTTGGCAAACTGTAAAAGGAGATATTTGTCTTAAAAGTGCTAAAAAACAAGGCATGGGACAGATAGAAGAATATCAAAATTTAGAATTACAAACAGCAATTTCTCATTGTGCCAAATTAAGAATTGCAGTAGACATAGGAGCTCATGTTGGTATAACTGCTTTTAGATTGTCTCAGTCATTTGAATTTGTTCATGCATTTGAAGTAAACACAAATTTATTTCCATGTTTACAGAAAAATTTAGATTGGAAAGAATGTCACAACGTAACTACACATCCTGTTGGTATTGGTGACCAAGAAAAGGAAGTTGATATTAAATCAACTAATAAAAGTTTTAGCACCCATATCGATCCTAAAGCAAAAAAAGGAAAGTATAAGATAAAAACTTTAGATAGTTTTAATTTACAAAATGTAGATTTTATTAAAATAGATGCAGAAGGTTANGAACCGTTAGTAGCCAAGGGTGCGTTGAATACTATTGAAAGATGTAAACCAATTATATTATATGAAAGAAAAGATCATCCAACAAGATATGGTTACAATATTGACAGCATTCGCGATGTTCTTATGCCATTAGGATATAGAATGATAAGAAAATTAGGTAGAGGAGAAAAGAATGCAGTCCTTGGATACAGACCAGGAATGAGTCCCGATGTTTAAACTACCAAATTTACAAGGAACATTGCCTCCAAGTGAAGTTGAAGATATTATATTTTTCAGTTGTGATTATGATTATTTTGATAGACACGGGTATGCATTAGCACAGAGCATTAATAGGACATTAAGTTGGATGCACGTACATTGCCATTTAATTGACGAAGGCAATATGAACAAAAATGTACTAAATGAACTATCTGAAAAATTTAAATTTACATATTCTTATGAAGAAACTAATATGGATTTTTACAAGTTGTTAGGTAAAAATAAAAAACGTATGAAAGAAGGTGTACATATATTTAAAACAGGCGATTTAGATTTTATTGCTAGAAAAACTTATTTGGCTAGTGTTAGATTTATGAGACTGAATCAAATATTTAAATCAAGGCACCAATATATACTACAACTTGATTGTGATACAGTACTAAAAAATGGATTTCATAGAACTGATTTTAGAAACATTACGGAACATGTAGCAATTATGCCTAAGCCCAAAGATCCTGCTGTTTTTATTGCAAGTGCTATTTGTTTAGGCACAGGACAGGATGGACAAATGTTTAGAGACCTTTTTAGTACCAGAATGGTAGAAGCTTTTGAAAAGGAAATTTATTGGTATGTAGATCAAGATGTTTTAAAAGCAGTCATGGCTGAATGGAAGAATAAAAACAAGTATTATCAAGAGATTCCTTACAAATGGGTACCTTGGGGGTTAAAAAAAGAAGATATTTTTATGACAGGAAAAGGCAGTAAGAAGGAAGATAAAAGATTCAAGTCTGCACAATTACATTGGTTACCAGGCCATTGGCAAAAGAAAATATTTAGAGAGATAAGAAGTTTAGATATAAGGACAAAATGACACAAGGTTATATAATATATCTTCCTAAATATTCAGACAGCATCAGCATGGCAAATAGAGCCATGGAAACAGGAACTATGCGAGGATGGAACTTGCAACTTTACGAAGGAGTTGATGGTACATTAGTCCAGTTGGAGGATTATAATTTACGCTCATCATCAGTTAATAAAAAATGTCAACGCTTGTTGGAACGTCCAGGTACACAAGGTTGTTTTCTTAGTCAATATCTTTTATGGGAAAAATGTTTTGTAACACAAACTCCTATATGCATTTTTGAACACGATGTTATTTTTAAAAAGCCTATGGGAGAAATAAAAGACTGCGATGTATACAAATTTGAAGGCTTTAAAAAAGCAAAACCTATTGCTCCAGGTAATTGGTATGAAGGTGCTAGAGCATACAGGCTTACTCCTCCAGGAGCAAAAAAGTTATTAGATTGGACTTTTGAACATGGAGCCATGCCTGCGGATTGGATGTTATGTGATGGTATTGTTGATATGATATTTGATAAAGGAGACAAGGTAACATTTAAATCTAATGTTAGCTTTACAAAAGACTTATGATGGAACATTTAAGAAAATATATAGGATTATATCTCACAGCATTAATTTTACCTTTCATGTTTGGATATGGTGTCAGTGAAGAACATCCAATATGGGTATGGTGGATAGCATTTGTATTAATCATATTAAAAACACCTCCTTACAGTATAAGTGATCGTTTTTGGGGAGCCTATTATATGTTATTAGACTGGGTATTAGGACCTTTATTGAATAGAGTGAAAAAATGGCCTTGGTGGGCCAAAACCATATTTGTGTTACTTATATTTTACTGTACTGAAACTTACGTTCTATCACCGCTAGGTTATACAATGTTACCTTGGCGAATGGATCTTGGCTGGTAGTATGATTTTAGAAAAAATAAAAGCACGTGGCGAAGAAATGGCACCTTTGGAGGGGCATGATAGATTACAATATCTTATTGACATAGCAAGAGACGTACCACCATTAGATGACAAAGATAAAGTAGATGAAAATAAAATAAGAGGTTGTGCTAGTAATTTATGGGTAGTGTGCAAGATAAACAAGGACGGAACAATGTCTTACAAACACGATGCAGATGCTTGGATTACAAAAGGTACTGCAAAAATATTAGTTGATCTTTTAGATGGTGAACATAGAAGTGCAATAGCAAATTTAACATTAGAAAGTTTCGAAGGTCTGGGTATAAGAAATCTTTTAACTATGCAAAGACAAGTTGGCTTTGGCAGTTTAGTAGAACGTATGATAGGAGTAGCAAAAAATGGATAGAATGATCTATCAAGTAGCTGTTGGTAAGCAAAGCAACTTGTACGAACATTGTATTAAAAGCGTAGCAAACTATTGTAAAAAGTACAATTTAAAACATATTGTACAAACAGAACCTATACTCAAAATTAGGCCAGATATAAACAGAACAGGACGTAGTAAAGAAGCTGTTGAACGTTTAGGTTACCTACCTATATTTGAAAAAGAAAATGCTTTTTATTACCTTGAACAATTTAAGCAAATAGCAATAGTAGATAGTGACATATATATTAGAGAAAATGCACCTAATATATTTGATCAACTGACAGACAAATATGCCTTTGGTGCAGTAGCAGAAAGAGAATTACCTTGTGCAAAAAAATATAAATCAAAAATAAGAAAATATTCTAAATCAGCTTTTGAACAATTGACAGATGTTGATTGGAAATGGAATGAACTAGGTGCAGAATTTTACAACATGGGGTTGATGGTTATCAACTCAAAAGAGTTCCTACCCTATCTAAAGGGACAAACGCCAAAACAGTTTCTTGACCGAGAAGAGTTCAAGGATTTCGTAGATGGGGTAGGATACAAAAAATGGTCAACAGATCAAATGCTGTTGAACTGGTGGGTAAAGAAAGAGTCTATACCTACACTTAATATGGATTGGCGTTGGAATGGGTTATACAAAGGTATAGATGACAAGCGATTACCAGAAGCCTATTTTGTACATTTTTTCTTAAAGGACTTGTTACCACAACGAGGTGAAAATATATCTGCACTTATGGAGGCAATCGGTTGAAACATTTAGTGATGAGAGCTTATAGCACTGTAAAGAAAAACTTTCATTACGGTGCACCAGGATTAGGTGATAGAGTGCATAGCATACTATTATCTTACAATTACGGACTATTAGAAAACACTCAAGTATTGTTACATTTGACAAAGTATCAATGGAATAGACATAAACCAGAAAGTTGGCCAGAAATATTAAGCCTTTTTCCTAAAGGAAGTGTTGCAATAATGCCACACCTTGATTATGAACCTACGAGCAATCAAGACTTTGTAGATTATATAAAACAAAAAGGATATTCAAACGCAGAAGGACAAATATACGGGGACTACCCACAACGTTTTGAACCTAAAGAAGGAATTGATTTAACAAAATATCTAAAATATTTTCCGCAACTTGATGCAGAAGATTGTAGCATAGATTTAAATTTACCTGAAAAATTTATTACAGTTCAATGGGATTCTACTTCTAAAAGACGAAGCATGGATGCTACATGGCAGTCAAAAATATTATCTAGATACAAAGAATATGAAGTAGTTACTGTAGGAGGACAAGCTACTAATCACCTATTAAGAGATAGTTTGAAACACATAGCATACGCAATGACAAAAGCAAAATATCACGTTGGTATAGACAGTGGTTTTTTACATTTATCTCAGGTATACTTTGCTCCGGAAAACATACACATATATACAACAAGTGGTCCTGGAAAATGGAGTCATCACATGCATAGAGCAAAAGATAACGGAATTAAAATAAATGAAAATTGAAATAGAAGTTTCAATAGGTGAATTATACGATAAAATAACAATTCTTAGAATAAAAAAAGATCGTATGACAGACACAGATAAACTAGAGAATATTAATAAAGAGCTAAAGTATTTAGAGCATAAATTAATTAACAATGATCCAGTTATAGATAATCTNACAAAAGAATTATTTGACGTCAATTCAATGTTGTGGGATATTGAAAATAACAAAAGAAGATGTGAAGCAGAAAATAATTTTGGTTGGGGATTTATACAGTTAGCTAGAGATGTTTATTTTTATAATGATAAACGTGCAGAAATCAAAAGAAAAATAAATTTACATACAAATTCAGATGTAATAGAAGAAAAGGAATATACAGAATACAAATGAAAAAACTTTTTATACATATTCCTAAAAACGGCGGCGTAACAATAAGAGAAAGCAAAATTTTCCAAGATAAAATTGTTGCTGTAAATAAAAAGTGGATAGAGGATTACAAATATTTTAAAAGAACAATGGAGAGTTATGGTGAGCGAGATACCAAAGGTGTAGAACATGCACGTTGGATTGATGTAAATCCTAATATAACCTCTACACATACTGCATTTGCAGTGGTACGAAATCCTTGGAGTAAGGTAGTAAGCAGATATCTATTTGCTAAACAAGCCATTGATAGAGGATTAGTTAATTCTAGCTATGCCAAAACACAATCATTAGATCATTTTATAGAAGAAAGATATGAATGGGGGTTGAAACCTTTAACATGGTACAGGGCTATTAGAGGTTGGTGGCCGCAAAAACATCACGTAAAGGACAATAATAATAATGTTGTATGTGATATACTAACATTAGAAAATTTAAATACGGAAGCACCGAAATATCTAGGAGTAGCAACTATGCCACGAGCTAGAAATGTTACCAGCATCAAATATGATTATAAAGAACTATATAATACAAAAACTATACAAGAAATTGCAGACTGGTACAAGGAAGATATAGAATACTGGAACTTTGATTTTGATACAGGTGCTAGGAGAAACACATGGATTGCAAAGAATACGATTTAGTTGCTTTCGGTTGTAGCTTTACCTATGGTCATGGATTAATTGATTGTATAGCTGATGATGGAATAAGCCATGGACCTAAACCAAGTGCTATTGCTTGGCCAAATTGTTTAAAAAGTATTGCAAATTTTAGAACTGTGGAAAATATGGCTATTGCCGGATCATCAAATAAAATGATTGCAAAAGAAGTCATAGACTATAAAAAATATACAAAAAAAACTTTTGTTGCAATACTTTGGTCAAATTTTGATAGACATACAGTTTATAAAAATAGAGAAGATAAGTTACACATCATGCCAGCTTTTATACATAGAGAAATGCCACGTGCTTTTTGGGATTGGCATGGTGCTGAACAGGATGAATTCAAAAGATTAACTAAATCTTATTATGCAGATTTTCATGAAGATTTTGATGTTTACTTTGATCAGATGATAAGAATGAATTACATACATTCTTGGTTAAAAGATAAGGGCATACAGAATATTCATATGTTTGCAGAACATCTTAAGCCTTATGGTCTAAATGAACACAAGCATTATTTCAACAACTTTAATGTACGTGATATACGGGCAAAAGTTTTTACTTGGCACAAGGAATTTGCAATAGATAAGGCACTAGATAAACCAGCACCACATCCTGGACCAGCTAGCCACAAGTTTTTTGCTCACAACATTAAAAAATGGTTTCTGTCGTAATGCAAATTGCAATTTGTATTACTGGAGTTAATGATAAACAATCTAATATTGTTTCTCAATTACAACAACAGCTACCTGGATCAAATATATATTTTCACACATTTACAAACAAAACAAATCTAATACCAAGGCACTTGCATGATAATCTTTTTACAATGCATTATCCAAAATGGCATTATCATCCTATGGAAGCACCAAATGTTAAACATGGTAAGTTTCAAAAATACAAAGATAAAAAATTACAGTGGGACAGTTTATATTATGGGATAGTTCCTATAATATCACATAGTGATTGTTTAAAAAAAATTCCGCCAAGATTTGATTTAATAATAAGAGTAGATTGGAATACACAAATAGATCGGCAAGTTGATTTAAACCATTGGATTAGGAAAGCATATGAAAAGGGTCCTGTTGGTTTTATGTGTCGTGACAATAGAGGTCCAGAGTTTGGAAAAGGAAAGGTAGAAGAAATAGCAAACGATAATCCAGAAGATGATTGGTTTGGTTTCTTGCCTAGCACATTCATTATACATCATCGTAAGCATTTTGATCATTCTCTGGTTAGAAAAATGATGCGTGAAGGTAGGTTAGCTCCTGCACAATGGGGATGGTATCAAATACTTTCTCAACCCTACAACGATATTCATTCAAGCGTACATGGTTTTGCTCAAGAGATTAAATAATATGAAGGAAATTAAATTATGATGTTTGGCAAAAATCCAGGGACAGACGAAACCTGGAAACGTATTCCCCAATACAGCGTTGGAGCAGAACTAGGCGTATGGAAGGGCGATAGTTCATTGAAGTTTTTAAAACGTGCAAGTCATATACATTTAGTTGATGCTTGGGCACCTGAAGTATTTGAAGAATCAAATGAATTTGGAGGATACCAAGCATACCTTGATAGATATTCCAAGCTAACTGGAGAAGCAACTACAGAGGGATTCGTAAGATATTACGATAAGATATATGAAGGTGTAAAAACAAAATTTTATGGCAGACCTGTGACAATACATAGAATGTCAACATCACAATGGTTTAACAATTTTAAGGACAAATTAGATTGGATATATGTAGACGCAAGTCATTCTTATGAAGGTTGTCTACATGATTTAACCAATGCAGTAAAATTTATTAAACCAGGTGGAAAATTATTAGGTGACGATTATGGTCCTAATAAAATAGGTGTCAGAGATGCTGTTGATACTTTTATCAAAAATACAGGATACACATTAAATAATTTTCATGCAGACCAATTTGAGGTACAGCTATGAACATGTTAGAACTTTTCAAAAAACACAGTTGTGAAAAAATATGGCACAATTACAGCGAACTTTATGAAGCAGATTTTGAACATCTACGTAAGAAAAATATTAATATATTAGAAGTAGGCACGTTCAGAGGTGAAAGTCTAAATGTATGGTTAGACTATTTTACAAATGCAAACATTTATACTATTGATACATTTGAAAGAGTACATCCTACAGCTATACCTATGCTTAATAATATTAGAGTAAAATATGCAAAATTAGATAGCACAACAAAAGAATGTAACGAATATTTTAAAAATTTAAATATAAAATTTGATTTTATAATAGACGACGGACTACATACACCAGATGGACAACGAAAAACATTTGAAAACTTAATTGAATTTACTGACAACTATTATATAGAAGATGTTTGGAACCTAGACAAGGTGAACATGAATCATCCTTGGATCAAGAATCATGCAAATGATTTTACCAAAGAAAAATGGCATAAACTTTTGGAATCAATAGGAAAATACAATGTGTCACATCACGACTGGCGTTCTAAGAAGAAACAAGACAGTTATATTTTAAAGATATGGAAGCATACATAATATACATACAAGGTCACGAAGACAGTGAAAAGTTTTCTGACCGTTGTGTACAAAGTATAATAGATACCAAATCTGATTTAACTGTGGAAAAGTTTCCTGCTATAACTCCTTCAAACATGTGGAAAATAAAATACACATGGCCTTTAAGAAAAAAATCAAAGTGTCCTAAAACAGGCTTGATACTATCAGCATACAAAACATACGATAATAATAAACGAATAGCGGCGGCCCAGAGTCATTACATGCTTTGGCGTAAATGTGTTACACTTAACCGTCCTATAATGATACTAGAGCATGATGCATTTTTTATAAAGAAGTTTGATTCAGCAATTTTAGAATGGTGGCCAGGAGAAGGTGCTGTAAGTATTAATAACCCAATTGGCGCAACCTTTTCAGCAAAAGAATATGACGCAAAACTTACTAACGGAATAAATGAAGTACCTTGGTTGACAGGCAATGATGTGCCACAAGGATTGCCAGGACATAGTGCTTATGTAATATATCCTGAAGCGGCCAAACAAGTAATGAAGTTACAAGATGAAATAGGTTGGTGGCCTAACGATGCAATAATGTGTAAGCAACTGTGTCCATGGATTAAATGTTATAAACCATACTTGACAGAATGTCAAGGTATAAAATCAACAACAAGCAAATAATGATAAATTTATTAGAATATAGAAGTGATAGAAGTAAACAAACTTGCACAGGAGGAGATCTCGAATGGGCAAGATCAATTTTGTTTGATGACTATACAAAATTTTGGACAGGATTTCATAGTGAAACTGTTTATGCAAAGGAGGGATATTTCCCTCCAAATGATCGTAAAACTGCTGAAAAAGTTGCCTTTATAAATTTTTTAAATTTAAATAAACGAGACAAATGTAAGATATTAGACATAGGCACAGGAGCAGGACAGTTTTTAAAATTNTGTAATTCATTAGGACATGATGCCACAGGTACTGAAGTACAAAAGCGTTTAGATGACCCTGTATATAAAATTCATAATCATTACGATTTAAAACTATTTGAGTTAAAATTAATGCCTAATGAACATGTGCAGTTGCCTGACACATATGATGTTATTACGTTACTGCGTACACAATTTAACGACATACGTACACGGGAATTTAAAGAAAAGGATTGGTATTTTTGGAAAGATAACATGTTTGAATATCTTAATCCTGGCGGACAGTTATTTTTAAAAACAAATCTTAAATTTAATAAACCTCCACGAATTGGTAGATTACAAAATGAAATAATGAAAGCATTTGGTCCTCCTATCAAAGGTTTTAATAGTTACACTTACCATTTCATAAAACCGTAATTATATACATACATAAATATCTATATGGAACGCATTGTCTTAGTTACGGGAGGATTTGACCCTTTGCATTCAGGTCACATAGATTTATTCAACGAAGCGAAGAAACTAGGTGACACACTAATAGTCGGCGTGAATACTGACGAATGGTTAACTAGGAAAAAAGGTCGACCATTTATGCCCTTTGAAGAAAGACATGCTATTGTTAGTAATCTAAAAATGGTTGACGATACTGTATCGTGGGACGATTCAGATAATTCTGCCTGCGGAGCAATCTTCAAATTAATGTGTACAAAAGCACATAATAAAAAAATTATTTTCGCTAATGGCGGAGATAGAGACAAAGACAATATTCCAGAATTAAATTTGTATGGAGATGTTCCACAGGTTGAGTTTGTTTTTGGCGTCGGAGGAGATTTCAAAAAAAATTCATCAAGCTGGATACTTCAGGAATGGAAAGAACCTAAAACCGAAAGGCAATGGGGATATTATAGAGTGTTGCATGAATATGGTCCGCATGTGAAGGTAAAAGAGCTTACAGTTGACCCTGGAAAAAAGTTGAGTATGCAACGCCATGAACAAAGAGCAGAACATTGGTTTGTATCAGAAGGAGAAGCATCAGTCTATGGATTAGATGTATCAACAGATATTACTCTTACTAGGTATAAAAAACATAAGTCTTTACACATTCCAAGACGCCAATGGCACATGCTGGCAAATGAAACAGATAAGCCTTTGAAAGTTGTAGAAATACAATACGGCGAGAACTGTGTGGAGGAAGACATTGAAAGAAGATAGTTTAAAAGTATTTGTAGGTTATGATACCAGAGAAGATGTTGCTTGGCAAGTTTGTAAACATAGTCTTGAAGCAAGAAATAAAAACGTAGAAGTTATACCACTAAAATTAACAGAGCTTAGAGATCAAGGATGGTATAAGCGTGATACAGATAAATTGGGTTCAACAGAATTTACATTCAGTAGATTCTTGATTCCTGAACTTACAAATTTCAACGGGTGGGCTTTGTTTTGTGATTGTGATTTTATCTTTTTAGAAGATGTGCAAAAACTATTTGATCTTGCAGATGACAAGTATGCTGTAATGTGTGCTCACCATGATCATACACCAAAACCAGGAACTAAGATGGACGGACAACAACAAACATTGTATCCAAGAAAGAATTGGAGTTCTATGGTATTATGGAATTGTGGACACGAAAAGAATAAAGCAGTTACTACTGAGCTTGTTAATAACCCGGATACTACAGGAAAATATTTGCATAGATTTGCTTGGTTAGATGATAGTGAAGTGGGCGAAGTAAGTCATGAATGGAATTGGTTAGTAGATTGGTATAATGAGCCAGAAGACGGTTCACCTAAGGCAATACATTTTACAGAAGGCGGACCTTGGTTTGAAAACTATAGATATTGCACATATCATCAATTATGGAAAAATGAATTACACAACATGATGCATGGGGAGAATAATGGAAAATAAACCAAAGATGCTAATGATAGATGGTACTGATGAGATCTTGAAACATTGGCAACATGGTACAAATGCATTAATCATTGATAGGAAAGATATATCAAGTAAATTGCAAGAATCTCCTTGGCCAAATGATATTCCTGTTACGTTCAGAAGTATGACAAAACGAAAGGAAATTTGGAAGTGTTGGGAAACTGGTAGACCTTTCTATTATGTGGATAATGGTTACATGGGCAATCTAATGAAAAAGAAAATATGGTATAGAGTAGTAAAAAACAATATACAACATACAAAAATTAGAGAGAACATGCCGCCAGATAGATTCAACTTATTATTACAAAGAGCTCCATACATGACTTATGTTGGAAGGAAAAATCCGTCCGATCAAAATGGTCCGATATTATTAGTAACACCGTCAGAGAAGCCTTGTCAATTTTACAGAATTGATAAAGATACCTGGGTGAGAGAAACAACTGCTGAATTAAAAAAATACACAAACAGATCAATTATCGTAAGAGAAAAAGGCTTACGTCCAGATAGAATAAAAGAACATTCTGTCGCGGCACAATGTTTCAAACAATCTATACACGCAGTCGTCACATATCAAAGTATGGCGGCACTAGAAGCAATGCATTACGGAATACCAGCATTCACTATGGCTCCTAGCTGTGTTGATTCAGTAGCAAACAAAAATCTTGCAGATATAGAAAATCCCTATTATCCAGAAGCAGGCGTGTTTCAAAATTTGTTAAATTATCTTGCGTATTGTCAATACACATTACCTGAATTCCATGCCGGACATGCTTACAAAATGATAGAGGAGATGCAACTTTATGACTAGACCATTAAAGGTAAATGCTTACATGGCGGCTATTCCTCCTGGCAATAAGAATCCGGAAAAGCCTAAACTTATAGAATACTTTATAGAAGGTGTTCAAAAGAATGGAGACAAAGGACAAATCATAACTTCTTTTGCTTATGAACCTTCAGATGTTGGTGTGTTACAAGGATATGTTCATCCAGGTAGTAAACATGTACCTCACTTAAATTTACGTAGAGCAGTATTAGAAGGACAAAAAGGTATGCATAGGCGTACAATAATTGCTGATGCAAATTTATTTTTAGCATACGATCCAGGAAATAGTCAAGGTTACTTACGCTATAGTTATGATGGTATTTTTCCTAACAGTGGTGAATATTGTGATAAGACAAGTTTAGATGCAAGTAGATGGGCAACTTTACGTGATAGATTAGGTATACAAATTAAGCCTTGGAAACGTCACGGCGATTACATTTTGATCACGTGCCAGAGAGATATGGGATGGAGTATGCAAGGTGAAGCAGTAATAGAATGGCTACACAAATTATTGCAAACATTGAGGCGTGTAACTGACAGACCTATACAAATTAGATTTCACCCTGGAGATAAAAAGAATCATAAACATATGATGCAGTTACAAGCAATAGGACACAAAGTAAGATATTCTTCACCAAGTGTTTCTTTATTAAAAGATTTACATGATGCTTATTGTGTAATTAGTCATAACAGTAGTCCTGGAGTAGTATCAGCAATAGAAGGAGTACCTGTAATCGTTCTTGACCCAGATAGAAGTCAAGCGGCGGAAGTTGCAAATAAAGATTTACAAACAATAGAAAATTTAAGTTATGATTATGATAGAGAATCATGGTTAAGAAGATTGGCTATGAGTCATTGGAGATTAGATGAACTTAAAGATGGAAGCTGTTGGAAACACATGAGGAAATGGGCATGGACGGATTAGATATAAAAGTAGTAACAACATTTCATAACGAAGGTTATGAATTATATGGTAAAAGATTTTTAGAATCATTTGCGAAAAATGTAGACAAAAGAATTAAGATGTTTTGTTTTACAGAAAATTGTGATCCTGTAAATCCTGATCCAGATCAAATTATAATAGAGAGTCAAGAATTTGTCCTACCTAAACTTATGAGTTTCAAGAGAAAATGGAGAAATGAACCAAAAGCAAACGGCATACCACCTGATGATATAAAGGTCCGACGTCCAAGGGATCATCATAAAAAGTTCAAGTGGGACGCAATAAGGTTTGCCAACAAAGTTTATTCAGTATTTGCGGCTTGTGAAAGAAGCAAGGATTGGTGCGTATGGATGGACGCTGATAGTTACATACACACACCGTGGAGTTACGATCAGTTTAAGTCTTTACTACCAGATGACAAATGGATCACATTTGTTGGCAGAGGAAAGGGTTCTCAAACTTGGCCTGAGTGTGGATTCTACGGATTAAATTTAAATGATACTATTTGTAAAGACTTTCTTGCAGAATTTGAAAGAGTTTATGAAGATGCAGAAAATGGTATTTTCCAATTAGAAGAATGGCATGACAGTTATGTCTTTGGAGATATACTTATGAAGATGCGTGAATATCATCCTGAAGTATTAGATTACAGTAAAGACATTTATGTTAATACAGCGAAAACGGGTGGAGGTGGACATCCACTTATTAATTCAGTGCTTGGCAATTGGATCGATCACATGAAAGGTGATAGAAAGAATGTTGGACACAGTTTACAAAAAGATTTAATGCAATCAAGGAATGAAAAATACTGGAATGAAATTTAGTTTATGGACAGACAATGGTGCACTTAATTCTAAACCTATTTTTAGTGCCTTTGCTACTAGCCTTCACAATAACGGTCACGATGTTTTGTATAACGATATGGATGGCGATATCCATGTCATTTGGAGTGTACTATGGTATGGTCGCATGGCTCCAAACAAGATTGTATGGGACAGAGCAAAATCGCAAGGCAAACCTGTAATTGTTTTAGAAGTAGGCGGACTCAAACGAGGTACAACTTGGAAAGTTGCAATTAATGGAATCAATCGTGACGCTACTTTTGGTGGACTTCATAATGATAGTACTCGTGCTGATGATCTTGGACTACTTTTAAAGCCTTGGCAATTTAACAATGAACAAGGTGATATTATAATTGCTTGTCAACACAATAAATCACATCAATGGAGAAATCAAAAATCTGTGCAAACTTGGTTGTATGAGTCAATAGATTTAATAAGACAATATACTAATAGAAACATTATAATAAGGCCTCATCCTCGATGTCCTATTCCAGCAATACAATATGAATTTAAAAATGTACAAATACAAACCCCAAAACATGTAGAAGGAACTTATGACGACTTTGACTTTGATTGCACTAATGCTTACGCTGTTGTAAATTGGTCTAGCAATCCTGCAACACAGGCAGTGATGCAAGGTGTACCTGTGTTTGTTGGTCCAGACAGTTTAGCTTACGATGTAGGTAACCATGATCTAGCAAGAATCAACTCTCCGAGTATGCCTGATAGAACACAATGGTTGAACGATATTGCTTATACCGAATGGACTTTGGATGAAATAGAACAAGGAATTCCTTTAAATCGCTTGACATCTTATCTATAACCTAGTATAATACGGGTATGAATGATACACCCAAGACCTGCGAAGAGTGCCTTTCTTTACTTACTGGCATAGTGATTCCAAAACCTTCTTTTCCAAAAGAACAAGACTTTGGTCTAATAATCAAACGCGAAGATGCGAGTATTTTAAAAAGTATTGCAAAACAACTATCTAAAGGTATTGGTATGACTGATAGGCAATATGTTTTAGTAAAAAATAAATTAGTTAATCATAGACAAGAATTTAAAAAGAAAAATATTGATTTGGATTCGTGTATAGATAATTTATTAATACCTATAAGAGAAATAGATAGGTCACATTGGTTAAAAATATTAAGTTACAAAGACGAAGATTGGTTAGCGATTAGATTTCCATTCAGCAAAAAGATTATAGATAGAATTACAGAACTACAAAAGTTACAAACCATACCGTTATCACAGAAACCTCCTTACAAGGATCATACACATTTTTTTGCATTTACTCCAAAAAATATTTTTTCATTAATGCAAATTGCAAAAAAGTTTGATACAAAATTTACTGTACATAGAGAAATAACAGAAATATATGAGGAGCTTTTGGATTATGATTTGAACAGCAAACAATATGTACCAGGTGTTTATGAAAATAATGTATCCAATTTACCAGAACAAGCCTGTAAATACTTAATACAAGACATCGGTAAATGTAACAGCAAAACATTATGCTTATATTATGATCGGAGACATCTTTACGGTTTGAAACATTTTGATATGCAAAAAGTAAATTCAAGTATGGAGTCAAAATCTGCTTTGACAAAAAAGATTATTAAAAGAGACAATGCAACAGTTGTTATTCCTTCACAGACTTACAGGTTCAAAGAAATAATTGATAGTGTTTTTGAATTGAAAAGGTTTCCTATGCTTTTGGTAATTGATCCTAAGAAAGCATTCGAACATTTGGAAACAACACATGATATATTAAAAAATTATTTTAATCATAATGAAATATCAGTGTTATTTAGAGTAGATGACAAAAGCAATCCATTTAACAAATATATATGGAAAAATAAACTTAATAATCCGGTTGCAAAATATACAAAAGTAGTGTATATTAATTACAACAAGTTACCAAAGCCTTTACTTAAAGCAGATTTTATTCCTAAAATGGTTTTAAGTTATGGCGGAAAAGGATTGAATTTTAACAACGTGACACAATACACACAACAGTTTGACTTTCAAGCAGTTTATGAAGATGTCAGCACAAATACCTATTGGAACAAATCTGAAAGGAAACTAATACATGGCATCGTGTAAACTGATAATTGAAGACGAAGTAAATATAAAATTAGAAGGAGTTTCGGTTGATGTACGTAGGAAGCTCTCTAACGCTCTTAAGTTTGAAGTGCCATATGCTAGATACATGCCACAGTACAAGTTGGGAAGATGGGACGGCAAGGTTGCTTTTTTTGGTCTCGGTGGTTCTGGTTACGTCAATCATCTCGATATTATNAATGATGTACTATACAAGCAAGGATACGAAATAGTAGACATCGAAGATAGAAGACATCCAGTAGATCTAAAATTTGAAGCAATAAAAGAAGACTTTTGGGGAGAGAAGACCTGGCCCAAAGGACACCCTGCTGAAGGTGAAACAATTCGATTGCGTGATTATCAAGTAGAGGTAATTAACAACTTCTTGGCAAATCCACAAGCACTACAAGAAGTGGCAACCGGAGCAGGTAAGACTATCATCACTGCGACATTGAGCAAAATCACAGAAACAAACGGGCGTAGCCTGGTAGTGGTACCCAATAAGAGTCTGGTCACGCAGACAGAGGACGACTATATCAACTGTGGTTTGGATGTTGGTGTGTATTTCGGTGATAGAAAGGAACTTGGTAAGACTCATACAATCTGTACTTGGCAAAGTCTTAATATATTAGACAAACGACACAAGTATGGTGATGATGTATTGAGTCTTGCTGAATTCTTAGAAGGTGTATCAACAGTAATAGTTGATGAGGTACATCAAGCAAAGGCAGAAGTTTTAAAAAATTTGTTAACACGTAATATGAGATATGCTCCTATACGTTGGGGACTCACAGGAACAATACCAAAAGAGAAGTTTGAATTTGAAGCCATACATGCAAGTATAGGCCCAGTAATAGGACAAATCAGTGCTAGAGAATTACAAGACAAAGGTGTGTTAAGTGCTTGTCATGTAAACATAGTACAGTTGATAGATACTCCTGTTCATACAAACTATCAAGAAGAATTAAAATATCTAGTTACAAATGATAAACGTATAGATTATTTAGGTAAACTAGCAAACAAAATAAAACAATCAGGCAATACATTAATACTAGTAGATAGAATACAGGCAGGTGAAAAACTACAAAAACTAATTCCAGATTCACAATTTGTAAAAGGTGATGTAAAACTTAAAGATAGAAAAGATGCATATGATGAAATTAATGAAGGTACTAATCATGTTGTTATTGCGACATATGGTGTGGCCGCCGTTGGTATTAACATACCTCGTATTTTTAATCTTGTTCTCATTGAACCTGGAAAGAGCTTTGTGAGAGTAATACAATCAATAGGCAGAGGCGTTAGAAAGGCAAAAGATAAAGACTTCGTACAGATATGGGATCTTACGTCAACTTGTAAGTTTGCGAAGCGCCACTTGACTCAAAGAAAGAAATTTTATAAGGAGGCAGAATACCCATTTACGATAGAAAAGATAGAATGGAACTAAAATGAAAATACTAACATTAGAGAATCAGTCTCTCGATCTGAATACTTTACCTGACCAAATAGAAGAAGATATTAGATTTAGTGTACTAGACAATTCAGATCCAGCTAATCCAGATTTTTTCTTTATCCCTTTGATATTTTTAGAATCTTTCAGCTCACCAAGTGTTGTGCTTGATGTAGGTGGATATGAATTACAAATGCCAATAGATTGGAACATTGCTGTTGGTTGTAGCGACAGTGGTAATGATATAGAAGTGTTACCATTGACAAGTATAGGAGATAGAGGATTTGAAGCATTCTTATTTAATCCACACACCAGTTTCAAGCCAGATTTCACTCCTGTGAAGGTAATTAATTATTATAACGATGTGAAATGGTACTTTCCAAAGGTACGTAACGGACAGTTGTTAAGTGTACCTATAGAAGAAAAGAAAGAACCTCTTTGTGCATATTTTATTAAAGATGTCACAAGACAAACAGAAGTTATCAAGTATGGAGAGTTGTTTTAATGAAAGCTGGTAAGATTTGGGGACAAACTGAATTAATACATGCTAACGGTGTTTTAGAATTTCACCGTATTGAATACAAAGCAGGATTCAAATGTTCCGAACATGAACATAAATTTAAATGGAATGGATTTTACGTTGAGTCTGGTAAGATGCTTGTAAGAGTATGGCAAGACGGAAAACAAGAAGGCCTTGTAGATGAAACTATACTTAATGCAGGTGACTTTACAAGAGTCAAACCTGGTATGGTACATCAGTTTGAAGGATTAGAAGACGGTGTTGCTTTCGAACTGTACTGGGCCGAATTTAATCATGATGATATTGTTAGACGTACACAAGGTACAAAGGCCAAAAATGGATGACCAAACTTTTGCCAGGACAGCCTCTTATTTACGAAAGAGCTAATGGTGTAACTTATGCACGTTATCGCGACCCACCTCACAACAAAATCAAACGTTGGATAGTTGGAGGGGATCCAAAAGCAGTTGCTGAAGCAAAAGGAATCATAGATTATGATGAATGGAAAGACATCATGATAGCGTGTGAAAAAAGTCTTACATTACGTAAATTATTAACAAAACTTAAAAATACTTATTATTTGCTAGGAGTAAAAGAATGATAGCAGGATATATTTTAGTAATGGTTACCATTTTATCTACAGGAGAAGTAACAGGAACAGCTTTGGATTATTTCAACGATCCACATGAATGTTGGCAAGAAGGAGTGTGGGAAGAAGAAAGTGCCGAACCTGGAGTAGGATTTGTTTGTATTGAAGATTACATACCTATGGAGCAATTGAAATGACAAAGCCTAACACTACTTTTAAATTATCAATAAGAGATGTAGAAATAATCGAACAGGCTTTAAGAGCAAAAGCAGGTCGTAGAGGATTAGCCATTGCACAAGGTGAAACATCACCTCAACTTAAACAAGAAATGAATGAACTACAAGAAGTATTAGGAAGAATTCATGAACAAAAAGAATTTTATGCCAAATTCAAAGATGGCAAACCATATGTGAGTGGATAATGAGAATAATAGCAGGACCTTGTCAACACGAAAGCATTTTAGAATCATTTGAAATAGCTTCCTATTGTAGAAGAGTGTGTGATGATTTAGGTATAGAATATATATTCAAAGCCAGTTTTGACAAAGCCAACAGAAGTAGTAAACAAGGAGTGCGAGGTTTAGGTCTTGAAAAAACATTGCATGATTTTAAACTATTAAAAGAAAAACATGGCGACACATTAAAAATATTAACAGACGTGCATGAAACATGGCAAGTTGATAAGGTAAAAGACGTAGTAGACGTAATACAAATTCCAGCATTTCTATGTAGGCAAACAGACTTAATCCAAAAGGCATGTGAAACAGATTGTATTGTAAATATTAAGAAGGGGCAATTTTTAGCACCTTGGGACGTGAAAGGGATCTTGAGTAAGACAGAAGGGGCAAAGGATGTTTGGATTACTGAACGAGGGACTAGCTTTGGATATAATACTCTCGTCGTCGACTTTACTGGGATGTCTTATCTGCTTGAAAGCCTCGGGGATAAGTTTGTCTTCGACGCTACTCATTCCGTTCAGAAGCCCGGTGGACAGGGTAGTTCTAGTGGCGGTGATCGTACTATGGTTCCTGGCCTGGTTCGGGCCGCTTCCGCTCTTGGTGTATCCAGTTTCTTTTTAGAGGTACATCGTGATCCTGACAACGCTCCTAGTGATGGACCTAATATGTTACACTTAAAAGACTTTAAAAAAGTAGTAGAGGAAATACATGCGTACAGCTATACTAATACCAGCAAGATTAGCCAGTAAAAGATTTCCTGATAAGATGTTACACATCTTAGATGGTAAGCCTTTAATACAAAGAGTATTTGATGCTTGTAGACAAACAGACTTTGATACCTATGTTGTCACTGACAGTAAAAGAATAGCAAGTTTAGTTCCTAATCATATCATGACAGGTGAAGCAAGTAATGGCACAGAAAGATGTGCGATGGCGGCTTGTAATTTAAATTATGATTATTATATTAATGTACAAGGTGACATGCCAGATGTAACTACCGAAATGATAAACACAGTTGCAGAGTATTTGAAGCATTATTCGATAACCACATTATACACAGACATGACTGAAGAAGAACAAAACAAACCAAGCTCTGTCAAGATGGTACGTGCCGGAGATCAAGCTCTATGGTTTGGTAGAGGCATGACAGGTTATGGTGATTGGCATCTTGGTATCTATGGATACAGAAGTAATGTACTTGCACTATATCCTAGCTTGATAGTGACAAAAGAAGAGCAGGCTGAAAAGTTAGAACAACTTAGATGGCTCAAAGCAGGATGGGACATAGGATGTGCAAGGGTTGACTTTAATGGCGTAGAAATAAACACTCAGGAAGATATCCATTTATGGAATTATAAGAATGAGCGAATATAAGATAAATGAATGGGCGTTACCCAAACTAAAACAATTTAGAACGTATATTGATATAGGCGCAGGCAATGGTGATAAAACTTTACCATATGTTAAAAAATTCAAAAGAGTATATGCTTTTGAACCTAATCCAAAATCCAATCAACTAATACCAAATTCAATAAAAATGTTTCCTTATAAGTTAGGAGATGTCGAAAAAGAAACAGTATTATATACCGACGGAGGCAAACAACAATTTAGTGTTACACAAAAAACATTAGATAGTTTTGTCTTTGTATACATTGATTTGATAAAGGTAGATGTTGGTAAGTCTGAATTGGATGTATTAATGGGCTCAGTAAACACAATAGTAAAATGGCATCCTGTCGTTATATTTAGAAACGATTTAGTGGTTGACTTTTTTAAAGAATTGCGTTATAATGTAAAGAAACATGATAGTGATTGGATAGCATGGTATGAATAAATTGCCGTTGAAAGATATACTTGCCGCAGTTGATATGGGCGGTAAAGAAATTTGGGACGAGCTATCTATTGAGGAAAAGAAACAGGTAAGTTTTTATTTGTTAAACAGATATGTTAGTTCACAAAAGGGTACGAGAGATAGCCAAGAACTTGCAATATTCAAAACAAATGAATACTACAACAAAAACTTTTTTAATATACAGAAGCATAAAAAACTCCTGTGGCAACTTTTATGTATTGCAGGAAATACAAAAAAGATACAATATCACGAATGGATAGGATACAAACATAGAAATAAATCTAACAGCAAAGCACTAAAATTTCTACAAAAAATATATCCTAACATGAAACAAGATGAGGTAGAATTACTTGCTAGAATATCTACAAAAAAAGAACTATATGCCCTTGGAGAAGACCACGGGATGGATAAAAAAAGTGTCGACATCTAAACCATACAAGTGTGAATACTGTGGTGCTAGTTTTACTAGAGAGAAAACATTATCAGTTCATATGTGTGAAAAGAAACGTAGACATTTACAAAAAAATGAAAAACATGTGCAATTAGGTTATTATGCATTTACAAGATTTTATAGATTAAGTGCAGGAACCAAGACTGAAAAAACATACAAGGATTTTTGTGATAGTCCATATTATAATGCATTTGTAAAATTTGGAAGTTGGTTAAACAATGTTAATCCTATGTATATGGAAAACTATATTGACTGGGTAGTCACTTCAGGAGTAAAACTTGATCATTGGTGTAGAGATGAATTATATGAAAAGTATGTAAATGAACTTGTGTTGAAAGAAAGCATGGAGACAGCAGTAGAAAGATCAATTGATACAATGATGTCATGGGGTGAAGAAAAAGAGGCTCCTTGGAACGATTACTTTAGACATGCAACTTTAAATAGAGTAACACGAGATGTGAAAGATGGAAAGATTAGTCCATGGCTTATGTTGAATTGTTCAAGTGGTAAAAAAATGTTAGCACAATTTAATGATGAACAATTAGAGTTTGTGTACACAGTAATAGATCCAAAGCATTGGGCCATGAAGTTTAGAAAGAAACCAGCTGACGTAGAAGTTGTAAAAGAAGTGGCTAAGGAAAGTAAATTATGAAAACTGTAATATGTGATATAGACGGCACTATCTTTGAATACGTCAAAGGTGGACATTATGACCTGGTATATAGAGATGCAAAGATATTACCTGGCGTAAGAGATAAGTTTCAGGAATGGGAAGCAAAAGGTTGTAGAATAGTTCTGATAACTGGCAGACGTGAAAGTGTAAGAGAAGTGACTGAAAGGGCTTTGAGAAGAGCAGGTATTCCTTTCGACATGCTAATTATGGGCTTTGCAGATACAGGCAGAGTTTTAATTAATGATATCAATTGGAAGGGTAAGGTAAAAGCTCATGCAGTAAATATGAAGCGTGATGAAGGTTTTGAAAATATAAATTGGGAAGAATACGAACTATGATGAAAACACATTTGCTTGGAAACGAACATCAGTGGATAATTGAAACACATTATGAAGATAAGGAAGAGTTTGATTTCCATTGGGACAAAAAAGTTTTTCCTGAAGAAACACGTGAAGATGTCAGTGATCAAACAAGCACATATAGAGGTAAGCAATGGAATATCCATCCACAAGCATTTTTAAATGAATGGAAGTATAAACCTTGGTTACAAGAAAAAATAGACGAGGTTGGATTGCCTATTGAATTAACTGATTTATGTGCATTATGGACAATAGAATATAGAAAAGGCGGCTGGCAAAAAGCACACAGACATGGTGATCAAACTGTAAAAAAAATAAGTGCAGTATGTTATCTTACACCAGCTGATCCAGATGAAAGTGCGTTTCACGGTGCCACATTTGCATATCTATATGATGGACAAGGTAACACACATGATTTATGTTATAAGGCAGATAGAGGAGATGTGCTGATTTTCAAAAGCACAGTCTTACATGGTTGTTATCCTGTGCGTGATAACAAAAGAGTATTTGTAGTAGATTATTTTTACAAGGATAAAACATGATAAAGACAGTAACAAATTTTGTAAAAGAAAGTTACAACAATAGTAAAGTTGCTTTCTTTTGTGAAATGGCAGAAGCTACATTTTTAATTAGTGCCAGTGCTATACTGACCTATACTGTGTTAGCACCTGCTACAAAAATCTTTATCCCTTTATACTTCGTAGGAAGCATACTAGGGATAATTAGTGCTATAATAAGAAGAGCGGCATTTGTAATTGTGCTATGCAGTTGGTTTACAATTATGAATGCTATTGCGTTATGGAGGTTGTTTATATGAAACTAGAACTAATAAAACATCCAAGTGATTGGTTAACAAAAAAAATTGATCCGTGGGACTTTGATAATCCTCCTATGGATCCAATTGAACTAAAAAATGAAATGTTTAAAATAATGAAAGCAAATCTTGGAATTGGATTGTCTGCAAACCAAGTAGGTATTAATGCAAGATGTTTTGTCTTCATTATTAACAATAATACAAATAATCAACTAGACAGAGAAATACTTTGCCTCAATCCAGAAATAGTTGAGAATATTGAACCAGTGGTTACGATGTGGGAAGGCTGTTTAAGTTTTCCTGAAGTGAACATACAGGTGCCAAGACATCATAAGATAAAAGCAAAATGGACCAATGAGAAGGGAAATGTAATCGAAGACACACTTGTTGGTTATGATGCAGTTTGCTTCCAACATGAACTTGATCATTTAAATGGTATCACGTTTGATCAATATGTGTCACCAATGGTTTGGAAAGAAGCAGTTGAAAAGGCGAAAAAGAAACTAGAAGACAATGCCTGATATAGATATAGACTTTGCCGATAGAGATCAAGTTTTAGCAAAACTTAAACACAGAGTTGCTAAACTTGACTCAGGTAAGAAACACAATACAGGAGTATATGTTACTGAGATTCCTCACAATCCAGTAGACAAACTTTCTACAATAGATCACAAGACAGCAGAAGACAGAGGTTATTTTAAATTAGACTTCTTAAATGTTAACATCTATGACAAAGTAAAAGATGAACAACATTTAAAGGAGTTGATGAACAAAGAACCAATCTGGGAATTATTAGAAACAAAAGACTTTTGCGATCTAGTATTTCATGTATCAGGTCATGATAAACTTATAAAAAAACTAAAGCCAAGAAGTATAGAACAACTAGCGGCTGTGTTAGCTATCATACGTCCAGCCAAGAGACATCTACAAGATGATAGTTGGGACAAGATATTAGACAACGTTTGGGTCAAACCTAAAGACGGCGAATATTATTTTAAAAAGGCACATGCATTTGGATATGCAGTTGCCGTGGTTGTACATATGAATTTAATTTGTGAGGGATTAAATGCAGTGGGAAGTTGAAGATTTTAGAAAAAAACCACCTACACCAAGCTGGTCAGAATGGCAAGTTCCTATTACAAAAAAATGGGACTATATTTTTAAAATGTCATTCTGGTGTTTCTTTTTTCCATTTATATTGTTTGGGGGGATATTTGCTCCACCCACATTGTTGTTCCAAGTAGTTTTGTTAGATTATTTTATATACATGGCTTATAAAACTGAAGGTGCTATTTGAAACGTTCTATCTTGAGGGCTTTTTCACTAACTGTACTGATTTACGTTTCACTCTTTTTATTGCTAGTTTATTTAAATTAACTGTAGGACCTAATCCTACTTTTACATCTTTGCTATTCATAGTCATTAATACATATTTGAATTGATTCATATCGTCTTTTAGAAATATGTTTATAGGAATCATTCTGTTTGATTCCCACCACCATACTTCTCCTAGCTCTATAAATTTAGCTTTTTCATCTTCAGTAAGTAAGTCAGTAAAAATATACATGCTTGTTATAAAAGAATCTTGGTTGTTAATAATGCCTATATATTCCTGGCCACCATACGTAACCACGCTTAAAAAGGGGAATTTTTCTTCTATATCTTTTCTTAACATAATATCAATAAATACACTAGTAATAATGGAAACAAGCAATGCAACTAGTACCAAGATATTTAGTCTCGAATGACACCGTGGTAGTCTCAGATGACTTTTCGGCAAACAAGGAGTATAACAAAGTGTATCAAAGAAATCTAAAAATAACAAAAGGTATAGATAATATTATATCCTTTGAAGTTAAAAACAGCGATCAAAAACCAGTGTCAATACTAAACACATACACGCCTTATGTAGAAATATTTACAGAAGATAATGTGCTTCTTAAAAAATATACTGGCACAATCAAAGAAACATCTACGCCTTTGTATAAAGGACAATTTACTATTAATATTGCAGACGGCGATACTCTCAACATAGACGGGCAGTATCTTTCATACACAGTATACTTAACTAAAACATCAGATAACACAAATACACTTACCTATGCTGACAGTCAATTTGGAGCTAAAGGCACAATTGAATTACTAAATGAAGCTTTTCCAGGGCCAGTAGCTAGTAAGTCTGTTTCTACATTTATTAATAGCATCAGTTCTGTAATAGACGGAGAACCAGCTATCAATTCAAATACAGCATTACATACTGCCGCTATCTATTCAACTGACTTCGCAGGCACAGTGACTATCGAAGGAAGTTTGGAAGACTCAACAACCGATAATTGGTTTACCATAAACCAAATTACATTATCAAGCCCTACAACTCCAACTTACCAAAACTTCAACGGAGTGTTTAGTAATCTACGCTTTAAGGTTGCAAATGACTCTGGAAACACAGGAACTATTGATAAAATTCTTGTAAGAAATTAGTTGACAAAGTAATATTTAGAAGCTATACTTACAAGTATGAATATAGTCTATGAAACTCTTCTGGCACATTTGCCGCACAAAAAAAAGACTACTCCGAGTGGCTGGACTAGTTTTAACGCACCATGTTGTGTACATAATGGCACAGGTGCTGATACTAGACAACGCGGAGGTATCATAAACAATCCACAGGATGGCACAAGCTATCATTGTTTTAACTGTGGATTCAAAGCAAGTTGGAAGCCTGGTAGAAAAATTACTTATAAGATGAAAAGGCTTATGCAATGGTTAAATGTTCCAGATGATACAATAACCAAAGTAAGTTTTGCTGTTTTGGATTCTGAGAAATATGATATAGAAGAAACAATTCAATTACCAAAATTTGAAATTAAAAAATTACCAGAAGGTGCAAAGCCTTTACAAGAATGGGCAGACTATTGTGCAATGGAGCCAGGTGGCGTAGATGAAGGACTATACAATGTCTTTGAATATTTAAAAACAAGACAGCTATATTTTGATGACTATGACTTTCACTGGTCGCCCTTGCCTCAATACAAAGATAGATTGATTGTTCCATTTTATCATAACAAGTTATTGGTTGGTCATACAGCAAGAAAAATAAAAGCTGGACTGCCAAAGTATGTAAGTGATCAACAACCTGGATATGTTTTTAATCTAGATAATCAAAAATACGGCAGGGTATATACAGTTGTTGTAGAAGGACCATTCGATGCTATTGCAGTAGAAGGTGTGGCATTACTTGGAAGTGAAATCAAAGACCAGCAGTCTATGTTGATTAATAGTTTAAATACTAAAGTAATTGTTGTGCCTGATAGAGATGACGCAGGTAAAAATATGGTAAAACAAGCAATTGATCTTAAATGGGGAGTGAGTATGCCTGACTGGAGTAGAGACGTAAAAGATGTTAATGAGGCTGTGCAACAGTACGGAAAAATATACACACTACATTCTATAATTGCAAGTGCAGAGTTCAACGAATTAAAAATTAAACTAGGAGCAAAAAAATGGTTTGGTTAAAAGACCTATGGTATGCAATTACTTTTCCAGTAAGATTTTATATACAAAAATATAAAGATTACAAACAGGAAAAGAAATTACAAAAGAAAATTAAGGAACTGCAAAAGAGAGATCCTTTTATATACAAGTAGAAGGGAGGGATCACAATTGATGACTGAAATAACAAAAGGCATTGTTAATGCTGTGAAAGATAGAATGGATGAAAGTTTAATACTTGCCATCATATTCTTTATAGGACACATCATAATTGCAATGGCAGTTGTAAGCATAATCACAGGTGCAAGTATCTGGGAAGCAGGTGCTGTAGCACTTATAGAACCAGCTGTAAACTCAGTATGGTTTTACGCACTACATAAACTATGGAAGAAATATAAATGATTACTTGGGGGATGGTAGGCAACAGCCATGATGCAAGTCTAGCCTGTTTTATAGACGACAAACCTTGGTGGGCCTGTATGGCAAAGGACTTTAGCAAGGTAGACAATGATCCCCACTTTAATTGGACTATGATAGAAGCCGCTAATCAAGCCTATGGGAAACCAGATAGAATCATATGGTATGAAAAGCCCTTATTGAAAACTACAAGACAATGGTGGGCAGGTCAGGGTTGGTTAGCTGAAGAAAATAATATTAAAAATTATCTAAAACAATGGGACATCACTGCTCCAATAGAATATGCTTGGCATCATCATGCACATGCGGCTTATGGTTATTACACCAGCGGAATGAAAAATGCATCTATACTAGTAATGGACAGCATAGGCGAATGGGAATGTCTTACAATTTGGAGAGGCGACGGAGTCAAATTGAAAAAAGTCTATGCACAAAGATATCCACATAGTGTTGGTTTATTTTATAGTGCAATGACACAAAGGTGCGGACTTGTTGCAAATAGAGATGAATACAAGATAGCTGATATGGCAAAGAAAGGTAATGACAGTTTAGTAGGACTAGTTCATAAAGAATTATTACATAACGATCTAGACGGAAGTATGCCAGGTGTACATTTCAAACATAATCTACACAAGGGTTGTAATTGGTTACTACCCAATATGTCATCAAAAAAAGATCTAAACAATCTTGCTTTTGCTACACAGTTTTTATATGAAAAGATTTTAAAATCACAAGCAGATTGGTGTAGGAAAACTTTACCTAGCAAAAATTTGATTATCACAGGAGGATGTGCTTTAAACAAACAAGCTAACCAAAAAATAGAAAATGATTGGAAGAAGATATATGTTCCTAAGAATCCAGGAGACCCAGGCAGTTGTATTGGAGCAGTATTAACAAAAATCAAAAAACAAGTTGACTATAACGAAAAGATATGGTATAATAAGTAGAATGAAAATAGATTTTAAGATGGCAGATTTAAAGGCGATAAAGAAAGTGACACCTAAAGGAGATCTAAGCTGGTACATTAAATGGACAGCTAGTTTTATAATACTGATAGGAATGGTACTTACTAGTATTACAGGAATGGAACCATACAACTTAATGTTTCACTTTGTAGGAGTGTTAGGTTGGGGAATTGTTGGTATGCTATGGCATGATAGAGCATTGATTTTCATAAACAGTATCGCCATGTTTATATTTGCAGTAGGCATAGGAAATTATTATGTTGGCTGATGTAAACCAAAAATTGAATAAAGAATATCCAAAACTGTTACATGCTGTAAGGTTCGGTTCAGATCTGCCAGAAGCAACCAAGAAGGCAGTGGTATATAAATTTATAGAAACATTAGAAGAATTAGTAAAGGCATTAGATGAAGCAAAACGTTGATTATGGATATGATATACAAAAGGTATATCTCGAGATGATGCTGAGTGATGCAGAAAGTTTTGTAAGATGCCAGGGCATATTTGACAGCAGTTTATTTGATAGGAAGCTACAAAAGGCGGCACAGTTTCTTTATGACTATGTTGGTGAACATAATGTTTTGCCTACACAGGAGATGGTAAATGCGGCAAGTCAGGTAAACTTAGAAGTGCCAACAGGATTACAAGAGAGTCATTATGATTGGTTGTTAGCTGACTTTGAAACATTTACAAGACACAAAAGTTTAGAGAAAGCAATATTGCAAAGTGCAGACTTGCTTGAAAAAGGTGAGTATGGTCCTGTTGAACAAAAAATTAAGAACGCAGTTCAGATAGGTTTACAGAAAGACTTAGGTACTGACTATTGGTTAGATCCTAAAGCGAGACTACTAGCAATCAAAGATAATAACGGACAGGTTAAAACTGGTTGGGAAAGTTTAGATAGAAAACTGTTTGGCGGATTCAATAGAGGTGAGCTAAACATATTTGCAGGAGGTTCAGGTGCAGGTAAGAGTTTGTTTCTAGCCAACTTGGGTGTTAACTGGGCTATGGCAGGTATGAATGTTTTGTATCTAACATTTGAATTGAGTGAGAACTTGGTCAGTATGAGAATAGATAGTATGGTTACTGATATACCAAGCAGAGATATATTCAAAGATGTTGACGATGTTGAAATGAAAGTCAAGATGATCGGTAAGAAGGCAGGTGCATTCCAAGTTAAGTACATGCCAAGTGGTAAGACTCCAAATGACATTAGAAGCTATTTGAAAGAATATGAAATCAAGATGAATAGAAAAGTTGATGTGCTATTAGTTGACTATCTTGATTTAATGATGCCAAATGGAGCAAGAGTAAGTGCTGAGAACTTGTTTATTAAAGACAAGTTTGTATCTGAAGAACTACGTAACTTGGCTATGGAACTTAACTGTGTGTTCGTTACAGCATCGCAGTTAAACAGAGCAAGTGTTGAAGAGATTGAATTTGATCATTCGCACATTAGTGGTGGCTTGAGTAAGATACAGACAGCAGATAATGTGATTGGTATATTTACAAGCAGAGCTATGCGTGAACGTGGTCGATATCAGATACAACTTATGAAGACTAGAAGTTCTAGTGGTGTAGGTAGCAAGGTTGACTTAGAGTTTGATGTGGACAGTTTGCGTATTAGAGATCTTGCAGACGATGATGAGTATCAAGAATTTGACAAACGTAAGTCAACTATCTATGAAGGACTTAAAAGAAAGACAATGGATCAAAGCGATACAGGTGAAGAAAAAACTGTTGATCCAAAGGTAGGTGATTCTGTAGGTAAGATAAAAGCTGAAGCAGACTCAACAAAGCTAAGATCTTTCTTAGCCAATTTAGGTCAAGAAGAAGAATAGCCCATTATATTAGTATATAAATACTTTGCTTAGGCACATAGGCAATTGGAGGCTATTATGAATACAGACTTAGAAAATATACAATTACTCTTGGATCGATTTAAAAGACCAATACCGGACAAAGAAGATTACAAAATAAGGCTAGCAGAAGAATTTGAACTTATACTTAATCAGAGATTTACTGATTACTTCCTACAAATTTGTGATATCATCGATATAACAGAAGACCTTACACACATGACTAGAGGCTCAGCAGGCAGTAGCTTGGTGTGTTATCTATTAGGTATAACAGATGTTGATCCTATTAAATGGAACATACCTGTTGCACGTTTTATGAATCCTTTACGTGACGACTTACCAGATGTTGATATAGATTTTCAGCATTGGCGTCAAGCCGAAGTCATGAATAGAATATTTAAAAAATGGCCAGGTAAAACTGCACGACTATCTAATTACGTTATGTTTAGAGAAAAGAGTGCAAAGAAAGAAGCGGCCAAACGTTTAGGAGCAAAAGGAAACTTACCAAGAAACTTTACTTATGAATCAGTAGGTGTTGATCCTAAAGAAGCAAAACGTTTAGAAAGAAAACTAATAGGAAAGAAACGTGCTATATCAAAACATTGTGGAGGTATAGTTATGTTTACAAGACAGTTACCTAAAAGTTTGATATCACAAGATAATCAAATACTGCTAGACAAATACGAAGTAGAAGATTTAGAACATCTCAAGGTTGATGTATTGGCTAACAGAGGACTATCACAACTGTTGGAAATTGACGAACTAACACAACTACGACACTATCCTGAAACAGATGAAGCTACAAGTGAGCTACTGTGTAGGGGAGATGTGTTAGGTGTAACACAAGGCGAGTCGCCAGCCATGCGAAGATTGTTTAGAGCTTTACAACCAAAGTCAGTAAATGATTGTGTGTTTGCAACTGCTATGATACGTCCTGTTGCAATGAGCGGAAGACAGAAAGCGGCCATGTTTCAAAACTGGAGTCAAGAAGCTGTACAGGATGCCATTGTGTTTGAAGATGATGCTATTGATATTATATCAAGTATCATCGGTGTAGACATGTATGAAGCAGACATGTACAGAAGAGCTTTTGCAAAAAAGAATGATGAAAAGATATTAGAGTTTATTGAACGCATGGGCGGACATCCAAACAGAAATGAAGCAATGCATGCCTTACAGAGTTTATCTGGATTTGGTTTATGCAGAGCTCATGCAGTTAACTTGGGTAGATTGATTTGGGCGTTAGCATATCAGAAAGCACATAATACAAAAGAGTTTTGGCAAGCTAATCTAAAACATTGTCAAGGATCATATAGGTCATGGGTATATCAGTGTGAAGCACATAGACTTAACATACCAACCAAGTCAGGTTGGTGGTGGCATGGCTTTCCAAAACGTTTAGGTGTACGTGAACAGTGGATGGATCGTGTTGAGTTTGCAGGAGTGATAGCTAATGGAAGATGCTATAGAGGAAACAAGGGTAGATGGATTACCTTTTTAACACTAGGTACAGACTATGGAGAGTACATTGACGTTGTAGTTCAAAAACCATTTTCATATAGAGATGGAGACATAGTGCATGGTTCAGGAAGAGTCAAACACTCTAATAACTCAGACTATATAGATAGTAGTGATGTTAAAAGTTATACATTTGCGGAGTGGCGATGAAAATTAAATTTATATGTGGTGATAGACATGTTGCAAAACATTTTCCGCCTAAACCTGCAACAAAAGAAAGACCAGACTGGTATAATAAGTTACCTGGCTTTCTAGGTGAACCTTTATCTTCACCACCCACGCTTAAAAAATGTATGCCCGTATATGATCATATGACATCAGGGTATATAGTACACAATCCTGTAGAACAAGAAATCAGATGCGGTGGAAGAATGGACAATGACGAGATTATAGCATTCGAAAGAAGATTTCCCCAAGCATGGACTAACCAAGAACCACAAGAAGGACACATGCATGAACAATGTCCTGTACATGTTAACAATGACGAACGTAGAGATTGGATTACGTTCAGTGTTCCTTGGCGTATAGAAACTCCGCCAGGATATTCTTGTTTGATTCAACCTCCATACTTTCATTTTGAAAAAAGGTTTACATTATGGCCTGGTATAGTTGATACAGATACTATAGATGTTCCTTGGTCCAATTGGCCAGGACATATGAATATACCAAAGGGAGAAAGTGTAAAGATACAACCAGGAACACCTTTGATGCAGGTGTTTCCGTTTAAAAGAGAAGATTGGGAAATGGAAATAGAAGTTGATGAATCAGGTGTCAAGAGAGATACATCACTAAAGTTCTTTCTTACAAATGCTTATGCAAGAATATTCCATAGAAAGAAGTCTTACAAATGATAGTATCTGCAAGTCAACAGCCTGTATTCAAATGGCCTAAGGAAAATAAAAACACCATACTTGATGTTCTTAAACAAACCAAAGACAGTGATTGGGTATTAACTCCTGAGGGTAGTCTAAGTGGTTACTGCACGGATCAAACACATGAACTCAAAAGTGATGAATACGGACCAGCACTAAAACAAGTTGAAGACTATCTAATCGAAAACAAAAGAAACATGTTGTTAGCAACAGGACATGTTGAATCAAACGGATTGCCATACAATCAAATACGTTTATATAAACAAGGACAGTTCAACGGTGCTTATGCAAAACGTTTACTAACCAATCATAGAGATGCCGCTGGTGAATATTTTTATTACATTGCAGGACAGGAACCACATATCTATTATTTGGATGAAGCTAATACCATGTTAGCATCAAGTTTGATATGTAATGATATTTGGGCTTTTCCAAAAATGAGTCCACAAGGTAATCCATATTTCTATAACGAATTTAAAAAATATGATGTAAAGATCGTTTTTTGTTCAGTGAACTGCAACATAGACTATCTTGATCCTTTGGTTTATGAATGGCATGAGAATCATTTGAGATTGTTCAGCAGAGAATTTGAAATGTACACAGTGGTAAGTGGAGCAACCACAGACATGCGTGGCACACCGGTTAATCATATACAATGTCCTAGTGGAGTTATAGGACCAGACGGTGAATGGATAGAGAAATGTAAAGACAGTGGCTCTGATATTGCAACTGTAGAAATTAAATTATGAGAACTCTTTGGATATACGGCGACAGCTTTGGTGTAGATTGGAAAGTGGATTGGGGTTGGCAGAGACAACTTGCAGGACAACTGAATGTAGATAAAGTTGTGAATCAATGTTGCAGTGGATGTGCAAATGAATGGAGTGCAAAAAACTTTAGAGATGATCAACACAGCAAAGGTGACATAGTAATTTTCTTTTTAACCAATACTGCACGTCAATGGTTTTGGGAAGACAGGCCCTATCTTTCAAATCTAACAAGTATATTGAAAACAAAAGATGCAATACAGTTACAAAAGAACGAAAAAGAAAAATACGATGCCGCCATGGCATATTGGACACATTTGCAGAGAGAGGATATAGATCAACTGCGTTTGGAACATCTACTAGATAGCATACGTGTAAACATGATTGAAAGAGAACTGCATCTACAGATTATTCCTAGTTTCAACCTAAACATAACATGGACTGATTTGGTTCCGTGTCACGGAGCAATGACATGGTCTGTGTGTGATGCAGAGTTTGTAAACGACGATGAAATGAACAAATGGTATGAACAGAGTATTGACACTAGAGCAAATCACATGACCTTAGGTAACCATTCTGTGTTTGCACAAAAATTATACAGACGCTTTACCAAAAACGAATCAATCAATTTAGAAACAGAATTTGAAACTAGATTTCTAAAACACACTGATAAACTTACACATCCAGGACTTTGTGATGAACTAATAGAATTGGCAAAAGCTCCTGGAAATACAATACCAAAATAGATTGACAAATCATAAAACTAGTATATAATTAATTTTCAATTATGAGATTAATACTTTTGCTTTTGCTGTTGTGTGTCAACGTAGTAGCAAAGGAACCTCTTGATTGTAGCTGGGACGATGATCCTCCTTGTGTTTTGATTCCAATTACCAACAGTAATATCATTGGTGACAACGCATCACCCACATACAAGATAGATAAACAAACTATCCAAAAGCACAATCTAATAGACTTGCCTAGTGTGTTGAACTTTGTGCAAGGAATGGATGTAAGCCAATCAGGACCCACAGGGCAACAGGCATCTATGTTTCTTAGAGGCACCAATTCAAATCACACGTTGGTTTTGATGAATGGAATGCCCATTAATGATTTTTCAACACCAACAGCACAGTTTGACTTTGGACAAGACTTTATGTCTAACGTTCAAATGATAGAAGTTTACAAGGGAAGTGCTGGTGCTCACTATGGAGCAGATGCTATAGGCGGAGCAGTAAATTTTGTCACACACGTAGACTATGAAAAAAGAATTTCGATTGACAGCGAAAACATGAGCGGTAACTATCATGTAAGAACGCCAAATGATTGGGACATAAGTGTGTCAGGTGGTGTACACGAATCAGAAACACAATCAGCACTGGCAGGAGATCCGGAAACGGACAAGGTTGAGAATCAAAGCATAGGTGTCAACATAAGCAAGTGGTATGACTACAACTTTCATTTCAAGACCAGTTTGTTTGCTAGAAACACTTGGGCAGAGATAGATGGTCATTCACTAGGAACATACGAGGACAAGTGGAGCGACAATGACTTCTTTGCCATACAGACAGGATTTGATTATCTCACACGTTACGGAACATCTAGCCTAACACTACACACTCACGAATATGACAGAGACTATGATGACGCAAACTATGACAGTCAATCATACATGATAAGAGCAGAACACAGCAAGAAGAACTATGGTTTTGGATTTGACTACAAACATGATGACTCGTATGGCAAGTCAACCTGGAGCGAACACACGGGTAGACATCACAACCTAGGTCTGTTTGGAAACTTCAGCTATGACATGTTTTCATATCATCACAGAATAGACGAAGACCACAGCACATACAAGATAGGATTCTTCAAGCCAGTAAATGATCTGTTCAGCTTGAGGGGAAGCCATTCAACAGGATACAAAAACAAGACACAATGGAGTGACACTGAATATAGCGACACAAACGAAATAGGATTTGACTACAACAATCTTACCACAACTGTGTTCCAATCAAACATAGGCAATCTTGATACTTCAGGATTGGAACTTGGATACAATGTAAAAAATGTAAAACTGTTTGCTAGTCATCTTACGTCAAAGAAGAACGGTGTAGATCAATTGAGGCGCCCCGAACTTAATCTAGGATTGTTACACACATTTGAAAACAAAGATGGTGTAAACCTTACCACCAACTACAAATACAAAGGCAAGCATTGGGACATACACAACTCCAATTGGAGCACCATCACCATGCCCGAAACACACCTATTGGATCTCACAGTGAGCAAGAACTTTTGGGGATTTGATCTAGGCTTAACTGTGAACAATCTACTTGACGAACAATACCAATCACCACACGGTTTTAGCCAGGACGGGCGAAACCTAAAGCTACAGCTATCTTCCAGTTTCTAAAAAGATAGGCTTTTAAACCACCACCACGACAGACGTCTTAAACACATGGAAATCACCCCTAAATGGCTCTTATTTAACGTTTTAGTATGAATATGGTATGTTTGTACACTCTAGGTTATGTACCTAGTTTTTAAGACGTTTATGTGCGTTTAAGAGGTAGTTTTAGCAGTAGCTATTGCTTAATGTGTGTTGCCAAACATGGGATCGTTGCCTGGACACATGGTTACGAATATCACAAACAGCGGATCGTTTTTCTGTTCCGGATCTATGCCCTGTTCGTCTATCCATTGGTCCTGTAGATCAAAAGCATCTCGTTCCAATGCCTGTTTGCATTCAGCACGTTCATACTCCCCATTGTAGTACTGTAGGAAGTGTACCAACTCATGCAGTAGCACCACTTCGTAGAAATGATCCTCAACCATGTATTCGGTTACTGTGTCCGAGATCACTATGAGATTGGTTTCATGATCAAAGTATCCTGCTATGTTACAGTCCGCATGCGGTTTCTGTTCAGGAAACACCACCCTACAGATCCGTTGAGCTGAGTGTAGTTCTATCTTGGGCAGGGGTTCTCCATTGTAGCTGTATTTTGAATTGCTTTCGATCCACTCCACCATTGATGTGAGATCATGATCACTGTGTGCGGAATAAACCATGGTGGGTGCCAACAGCAGTATTGCCATAAGCCAACGCAACATCTAGGCCTCCAACTGTTCGAACAGCTTCATGGCATACTCAAAACATCTATTGGCTTCGGGTGCCATGCCGTCATGCAGTTTGGCCCTTACGTCTGCGATCAGCTGTTTGGGATCATCAAAGTCATACATCTTGCCTGACCCTGGTGCTCGTTTCTTGATCATCTGTCCGCCATGCAGTTCGCCAAAGTGCCTTACGTAGATGTGGCTCAACAGTCCTTCATCGTCCAACTGTGCCACGTGTTCTATGTAGTCATCAACCACTGGACACAGCAGATCCTCGTCACGATGATATCCGTGTGCAGTTTCCAATTCTGCGAGATCCTCGTCCATGCCCTGTTGCCTACAGATGGATTCTATGCCCTTCAGCAGGCCCTTGTTTCTAGCACAGTCCTCCAGTGCCTTGTACTGCACGTACTGATTGTAAATGAATCTATAGTATTCACCAGGTTCCATGCCCTTGAGTAGCTTACGTGCATGTCCCATGCGTTCAGCCTTCTTGTGATTTTCCCAGGTAAGTTCTTTGAGTTTGCTCATATTGTTCTCCTAACAGTATTTACAGATCATCCGAATACAACCAAGCTAATACTGATATCAATACTGCTATACAAATACATGTTATGAGATAGAACGCGGTTAACACTGATGGGCTCCCGTTGTGTATATTTAGCCGCCCCAGGCGGAACACGCAGATTCACAGCCGCGAAGCGGTACAGCGATTTTTACAGAGAACGCGAAGCGTTAGCGATCAGCGTAGATTCGGTAGCGGAGATTTGGCCAGGATCAAACCCCGTAGACTTCGTCCAGTGTAAATATTGTGTAGGAGGAACCGTATGCAGAAATGTAATCCACACGAAGACAGAGATCTAACATATGATGACTACATGCGTATCATTAACGCAAAGTCAGGTCACTGGGAAAAGCGTGACTCGGAAGCAATGAAAAGACTGCAACCATACTTTGACAAACAGTATCTAGACACTGATAGAACTGGTGCTATATGGCTTACGGAAAAGGGAGTACGCATGTTACAGGCTGTGGGCTGTGATCCACTTGATCCAAGAGAGTTCTTTGCTAACTATCCACACATGATGGATCAAATGAAATGACCATAAGTAATAGTATGATTGATCGATACACAGACGAACGAGAGTTCTACAAACGCATGGGTTGGGCTTGTTGTCCTGAGTGTGATAACATATTCTACGATTGGGAAGAACTAAAGAAGCACATAGACTCATGTGTGTACGGAGACAGCGAACAGGGAATAAACCCTAACAACAAACGATTTACATGGAGTATCAAATGATCGCATTTACTATAGGATATCTAATAATGTTTTTTAACGAAGGTTTCGTTATAATGAGACATGTACATCCTTGGTTTAAGCGTAAGCGTGAACAGTTGCACAAACGCTTTGGAGAGAAGAAAGTGAAGCGTATACACGGTTTGACAGATTGGACTTGGATAGGGCTTATTGCTGTAGGTTACTACATGGACATGGATAACTGGAAACTNTATACTACANTACTAGCACTATATTGGGGAACTGTTGCTATAGGTGTGTATGTGCCAATGGCTTACAAACGTTGGTTCCAAATGCCCAACATCAACGGACGCGACGACCTTTAATCTTACGTATGATATAACTCACAACTGCTATGATAAAGGCAGTGAGAGCTCCTATTCCTGTATGCATGACAGTACTTACCCGAAATGGGTTCTGTGTCCAAAAAAAATTGGTCGCGGAAAATTTATAAGAAGTACTTATAGATTCGAGGTGGTGATTTGACACCACTAGCACTAGCTACTAGCAACTAAAATTTTTTCATACTACGCCCCACCCCTCGAGAAATTTTTTTCATAAAAAAAGGCCCCGAAGGACCTTTTTATTTTTTTTCGTTTAGGAAAAATTTATGTAGTATATTTCTCGCCTGTGAAGATGTTAACCATCTCCACNCCTGGCCCCATGGCCGCCCTAGCTTCCGCACGTTGCTCTGCTATCTGCTCTGGTGTTCTGTTCTGCTGTGCCTCTGCATACTCAGCCAGTGTTCGCTGTACATAACGATCCCTAGCTATGGCTGTTGCCTCTACAGTAATAGAGCTTATGTAGCCAGCGTCGTGTAGCTCAGCTACAGCGTCACTCATGAGCGGACGGAACTCACCGTCCTTCATAATCCAACCCACAGCTCCGTCTACAAACCTAACATCGCCTTCGTTCCATCTGTCTATCATGTATGTCATGTAACCCTCTCTATCTAATTATATAAACATTATAACATCATTATGCTCTGTGTCAAGCACAAAAGACGAACCCGGGCAGGACGAGGGCACATCCTATACCCGGGTTCTAAAGCAGAGCGTGAGGGCTAGAAACACTCTGCTTATACTGTGGCGGAGTTAGCCTCGACGCATCACAGTATTCTCTGCCATGGCTTCCCATCTATCTGGAAACGCCTTAGCGAGATCGGCTACCTTGAGCACTGTCCTTAGACTCAGCTCACGTAATCTCTTCTTGTTGATGTCAACGAAGTCTACTATATCGTCAACAACACCTTCACCCAATGCATACTCGTCAAGCATGCCGTCACTTGTGATCTGCTTGATACGTAACATCTTCTCACGTTCAGTATCAATNGTTAGATCGATGTAGTGACATCTGCTCTCAAGAGCTTCTAGGTGATCCCTCAGCTTCTTGCTCTTAACGTTGTCGAACTTGATGTTCGTGATGAATATCGCACTACCCTTGAACTCGAAGCTATCCGGCACACCCTCATTCCTTAGCTTGAACGAATCAGTGTTCCAATGTATACGTCTTGACTTCTTGGAGTCCAACGCGGCCTTCAGTATGTTCAGAGAAAGGTCATCCAACAGTACTGAGTCACAGTCATCAAACACCAACACATTATCCTTGTCGGCATAGTTGTACAGTTTACAGTAGAGTCCAATGGCACTCATCGCACCCTTGACCACTTCATACCTTGGAGCCTTCTCACCAAGTGTGGCGATAAGATCATGCTTACCCAACACCTTCTCAACTCCGAAACTCTTACCAACACCTGGAGGTCCTGATACGATCATTGCTCTGACCGTGCCCTTCTTCGCGGCCTTGGTCATGTCTTCCAACATGTCGAATCTCTCACGTAGTCGATCGATCACTTCTTCGTCGGTCTCTTCCCTCTGGGTGACCTTGGTCTTCTCGTCGACCTTCTCAAAGCAGTCTTCGTCCGGCACCATGATCTTGATGTTACGATCTGGGAAGCCCGCAACCTCTCTGGCATCCACCGTGATGTAACTGCCCTTGGTTCCCCACTTGAAACCCTCTACTAGTGGAAACACCATACCAGTCAGATCAACGTCCTTGCCTCTGATCTTATACGTGCCGCTTGTTAACTTTATTTTTTGCATATTGCCCTCTTTCGTTGAATTTAAATTATACTATGATTATATGATCAACATGTGAAGATGTCAACCTCTTTTGGCGACCCTATGCCGCCTTCTTCTCCTGATACCTAGGAGCCTCCTTACCTGTTAGTGGAGATACCCTACGGGCACACTCCTTCTGGAACTGCTGGTAGTCCTCATCGTCTGAGGCCATCTCAGCCAACCACTCCTCCTCAGTCTGGTAGTGGCATGGGAACTCCTTCCAGCCTAGGCTGTTCTCGGAGAACGCCGCCATAACAAAAGCCGCGGCATCCTGCACCCGCTCAACGTCGGATACGATGTAGGTCGTACCTGGCTTGAACTTCCAGTAAGCCTGCCCATCGGCGTACTTGCCGCTCTCACTGTGAGCGCCATAGTTTTCTAAAGTCTGAGTGTGGATTGCGAATTTTGTCATTTTGCCCTCTTTCTGTTTTTTAATTATACTATGATTATAACACCCCCTTGCGGGGGTGTCAACCCCTAAATTAATCTGCCCTTGAATCCATATAAGATTTAAAGCCGTACTTTCTAAACACATCAGCACATGCCTGAGCACCTGCCTCCTTAACGTCCATGCTCTGGCCTCCCCATTCACTTGGGTTCCAGATTGAAAATGCGCCGGAGTAATCCTTTGTGATACCCGCGGCCTTGAACGCCTTGCCCAACTTGGTCGAAGCCTTCACACCATATATCTTGGTGGAAGCGAAACCACAGTACATAGGCTCACCATATTGATTGCCACCAGTCTTGGCTTTCCAATCCTCTACATAAGCATGGGCGGCATTCTTCGCGGCCTGCTTTGCTTCTGTAACGATGTCCTGGATTTGATCTACGGTATAGTCTTGCATAAGTGCCCTCCTTGTTTCTAACTATACTAATGATTATAAGGCCTGTTGAAGCAGAAGTCAACCTCTTTTGGAAAAAAAATTTCTACTGGAATTACAGGCATTGGTAGTGTTTGTCTCCGACCTGGGAATTCAGCCGCCCTAACCCTCTTATTATCTTTAGTATATGATCTCTTCTAATGTTTGTCAACCGGAAAGATGCTAGGCCTTTCTCGAGGGCGCCTAGCTTTCCCGCCTTAGCTTTTATGTCGGTGTAAGGTCTAACAGGGTTTATACTCCCTACCGATTAGTCAGTGGGCGAACCAGCCGCCCACTAATGCCTGTTTATTATTGAGCCTCTAACTCTACTTCTACCTGCGGAGTCTTCTCCTGATTGGCTTCTACTGACTCTTCGATCTCCTTTGAGATACCCTTACAGTTTCTAACCACGAACTCTGAAATGGCATCCTGCTGTTCCTCTGATTGGAACTTCGGATGGTTGATCAGCATCTTGCAGATATCTGCCTTGCTCATCTCCTCACCAAGTTCGATCAACTCAAGATCGGTGTGACCGTTCTTGTGTAGGATCTTGATCCTTGATACCAAATCGTTAGCGAATCTAACCTTGACCGTTCCTGATGGAAGTCTGGTTGTACCTGCTACCTTGAAAGTTTTCGTTGTTGCCATAGTCTGGAGCCCTCCTTCGGCTGTTTTATTGTTTATCATATAATGATTATACACTCAGTTCTGGTTGGTTGTCAACCTCTTTTTTACCAAAAAGTTGAGCCATTCTAGCTGGGATTATGATACCATCGTTGCACGAATCACAACAACGGCCTTCTCTTACAGGCTCAGCATTATGGCCGAGATCCCATCCTGAAATTGGGTCTGGAAGGATTGGCCCTCCACATATATCACACTTCTTCATATCTACTCCCTCTCTTGTGTTAATAAACATCCGACCATCGACGCTAGGCCTAACACGGTAAAGCCTGCGAAGCCCCACCAGTTGTCCATCTCGTGCCCAGTCGGCCCATCGATACATCCTACTGCTAGGATCAAACTAAAAATTCCTACGGTTCCTAAAATTGTGTTCATCTTGCCCTCTTTCCTAATTATGTTTATATAATAGCATCAGATTCTGACCTTGTCAACCCCTAAATGCCCAAAAGTTGACCATTGATATGTAAAGCTATCGAAGCCCCAAAGATCCACAGCAGAGCCCCCAATAGGAAGTACAATCCGATCAGCACCACAGCGGCCTTGACCGCGAACAACATGATGTCCGGAAAGAACTTGATGATTATGAATGCGATTGCACATAGGCCGATCAGTTCCAGCATTATTCGTACACCTCCCCGAAGTCTTCCCACTCCTGGTGCCAGTCTGGCTGACCATCGTCCTCGTCCTCCATGAACCTATCGGACAGCTCGTTCGCGTCCAACATCTCTTCACAGTCGTCCTCCGACATCCACTTGGCGCACATGATCACCATGTCCTTAGGATCAACGATCCCTTCCTCAACCAACTCAACGATCTTGTCTCTTGAAATACCCATTTTGCCCTCTTTCTGTTTTCTAATTATGTTTATATAATAGCATGGAATTGAATCCTTGTCAACCCCTAAATTAATATTTCTACGATTGAATACTTGTTTGTCTTAGGGTCATAATCATACTTGCAGGTCGCTTTGAACGGAATCATATTCCCAAACCCGTTCATCATTTCGCCCGAGTTCTGGATCATAACACGACTCTTACCTTCAGAGAAGTTCATCCAATAATTCTTAGAATTACCACCCCAGCTAAAGTCTACCTTTGAAGGAAACTTGGCTGACGCTCTCACGTGCTGTCTACATAATGTAAAAGCCTGATTCATGAATGATTGTGTCTTGCCCTCAGGTGATGCTAGGAATGCCAATCTCTTCTCTTCTTTGATTCTCTTCTCTTCGGCTTTCTTTGCTTCTGCTAGGCGCTTCTCTTCTTCTTTCTTAGCCTTGGCCAACGCCTTCTCTTCGGCTTCCTTAGCTTCTACCAGTTCTTCATATGCTTCTGTGAAGATACAGTTTGCCTCTGAGCTAAACCTATTGACCCTGTCGATGTTCTCTGCACCATGCTCTGTCTGGCATTGTTTTAGGTGTGCCGCCTGAATCTCTTCGCTATTAGGTTCTGCTGTGATAAAGGCATACCCTGCCCAACCTATAATACCTGTTGCTACTATTGTTGAAAATTTCATTTTGCCCTCTTTCTGTTATTATTCTTATAATATACAATCAATTGGATCAGTTGTCAACCCCTAATCTAGATCGCATACCCATTCGTTGGTTTCCCATTGACACCTGAGGGTCTCACCTGACCACCAAGGGTTTTCTATGACCAACTCTGGGGCCCCATGTATCGAAAGATCAGTCCTAACCACCTCGGCCTCTCTAAGTCCGTCATCCGTACCATATCCTCTGTTCACGAATCTAACTAACATGATCTGCCCTCATAAAATTGAATTCTAATTGTTTCTCAACTATAGCAGGTCGTTGAACCTTTGTCAACCCCTTCGTGCTATAGAGTTTTGGCGGGTTAAGGGTTCGTCTATTGCTGAGCCACCCCAAGCTTCTTTTTGATCTGATAATCTTCATTTCGCCCTCTTGTTGTTTCTATAATAATAGTATAGCATGGTCTGACAGGGTTGTCAACCATTTATTTTGATCTATGACAGCCTGACCCTCTGTTGTTGGTGTCCAGGGCATCATAGGCGCATTCATACATATTGCTGACCAACCCATCCTTGGATAGATGCTTGGTGGCATTGATCACCCTGATGGTGTCCTTTGCTGGGTTGCCTGAACAGCCAGTGGTCAGTGCAAACACCAACCCTATGGCCAATCCTATGAGTAGACCTCTCCAGGGAAAGTTCTTCAAGATGCTACCTGCACCTGGTAGCCGTAACTCCAATGGCCGTTGTCCATGTCGAACACGCATCTGTCCTTGTCCTCAACAAAGACCTTGTCCATGTCGATGCCATACTTCTCACCGTTCTGGCATAGCTCGATCCCTGTGACCTTGGCCTCTCCGTGCCTGGTTACTACCTTTGTTCCGATTTTAATAAATTTTCTCATATCGCCCTCCTAATTATGTTTATATAATAGCACGGAAACGGATCCGTGTCAACCCCTAATTATAAGTAATTGCTCCAAATCTCGTTCCAACCCTCATGCACATATTCCTCAACCTCTTCGTCCGTCATGTTCGCAACCAAGTCTCTGTGCTTCATAGCCTCAGCCACAGCCTCCTCTACGCATTCGCTCTGCTTAACAGCCGCCTCTACCTTGCTGTCAAACTGCTCCTCTAAGTCTAAAATCCAATTGCTCATTCCCATAATTTTTGCCCTTCCTTTTAATTATACTTACAGTATAGCACCAAAATGCTATACTGTCAACCTCTTTTTTTCCGTGTTGTTATGCAACCGCCTCCGTTACAATATCTTCTTCACCTATCCGTCTGTGTGCTATGCCCTCCTTCTGCATCTCATCTATAACATACAACCAAAACGTACCGTCTAACTCTACGTCTAAATTAACGTACTCGTCATCTTGCATCCCCTGTTCGCTGTAATCAAAATCTAAATACTCCTCTAATCGCATGTCGTAATCACAGCTCTCAACCATATACTTTTTTAAGTTATCTAAAAACGCTGTATCCGTATAAATCATACCATCGCTTTCTCTCATATCTTTCACCTTATTAATAAGCACATTCTGTTCTACGTCACTACCGTCGTACCAAGTACCGTCTTCGCCACTACCGTCATAATGTACAGTACCCGCAAGTCCGCCACTCCAATAATCATCTTCTTCATCATACGTTACCAAAAAGTTCGCATGTCGTACCTTCACACCCTTTGCAACCGTACTCCATAAACCTCTGTTACCGTCAGTCCATATTCTGTTGTTGTGTACGTCCACACAAATGCTAAACTCCGTACGTGCTTCGTCAAAGTAAACCTCAACGTTTTCGTTTGCTAAAAATGTTTTCGCTAGTTTAATAAGTGTTTCGTTATATTGCATATTTGCCCTCATGCTGTAGTTGTTATTATGTTTATAATATAGCACACATTTTTGGATAATGCAACCAAAAAATTAAAAAAAATTCAAAAAAAAATCTCTTTTTTCGGTTGACAAATGTGGCAGGAGATCGTATTATAATAGTATAAACAGGAGCAAGAGGGCAAGGCTGAGACAGGCCGAGGGCGAGAAAAACTTCTAAGGGCTACAGGCTGGCCGAACTCTGACCTGAATTCCGTCCAAAAAAACCCAATGATTTCAATGACTTAACTGAAAGACCTCACTCGAGATCTCTTCTCTCACCCCGCCAAACCGTTGCAAAATCGCCACACCAAAAAAAGAAAATGCGGGTCGACCCCTCAGACGGAATCCCCAAACCGTCAAAATTCCAACGATTTCCTCTCCAAAAAAGCCAACAAAATCAAACACATACACAACATACACAAACCAAAAAGTGAACTGATACACACAAAGCCTACACAACCCCTAGTGGCCTACACACACGGCAGTGACGGCATATACAGCATAGTGGCCTTCATAGACCGTGTATAAACAGCATACAGCGAACCGCACCCCCATTCTATACACTATAAGGGCGAGCCAGATAAGAACGCTCTACGCGAGTCCATAGTTGAACAGAATATCGGCCCCGAAGGGGCCTCGTGAACCCCTCAGATCAGCCTCAGAAATGGTTCAAACAGGGGTCTTAAAGCATGGTGGAGAAATGGTGGTGGTGTNGCATAAATGCCACATCATATACGGAAAANCCAAAATCTGTAGCAAAAAAAGAAAAGGTCGAGGCTGGTGACGAGAGNCATAGTTCAAATACTCTNAACCTGATGTGGACCGTAGGCTNAACCGTATCAACCGTTCTGCTTCTGATTCCAAGTCTTCNNNTTCTGTCGATCTTACAGCGGGGCCTGTGGGTCTTAGCAGNATATCTTCGGGTATNTGNNCNATCCAACTGNNCACAGTCATCACANGGATCATCCACTGTGTTAATATCNTCCCTCATCGTNTATTTATGGTGCCAGCAGTGAGACTCGAACTCACACACTCCTAAGAATAACGGATTTTAAGTCCGTTGCGTCTACCTATTCCGCCATGCTGGCTATACCATAAACGAACCCCTCTACCACAGTCTTAGCAACGGGGCCTACAGTTGATTACACTAGGAACACACAGAGAGGCCAACTCAGGTCAACCGTGTCACTACCGTTCGCTCCGTCCTCTTCGAGGCTGTAGGATCTACCGCTACCGCTCTCCGAGCTTCGTGAAATCTGTCGTTCCGCTTCGCGGCTGTTGACTTAACCAGTGAAGGCATATACGGCTAGATTCAACAGTACGGTACCTGTGAGCAGTATAGCGATCATCAGCATCAGTGCCTGTCCTTCCGTGGGTGGTTTGTGATCCATTGTGTTTCCTTATAGCAGTTGGCGATCCCGGCAGGATTCGAACCTGCGACCTACGGTTTAGAAGACCGTTGCTCTAATCCACTGAGCTACGGGACCATTCAACTGATCTTAGTGCTTGGTCGGTTCGTCGTCCTCTTCATTGTCATTGATGTCTATGTCCACGATCTCACCGTTAGGATGTGGTATGTTCTCAACTACCTTGATCATCTTACGTCGTTCTTCTGGTGTCAAGGGTCTCGTTTCGCCGTCCTGTACGATCCGCATCTTGATGGTCACATGACTGCCGTCTTCCGAGGTCTTTTCTTCATATTCTATGTTATTTCGTTGGATATT